>Ga0126338_10000029_pt1 | contig 40616 bp, 12 predicted proteins | sample OrbCmetagenome_2_FD_92529 | JGI IMG/M metagenome (GOLD analysis project Ga0126338, IMG submission 92529) | Coral microbial communities from Petempiche,Puerto Morelos, Mexico - Orbicella C C metagenome | ecosystem: Host-associated > Invertebrates > Cnidaria > Coral | place: Petempiche,Puerto... | reverse complement strand
TGGGAGCGAGGTCACTTTCATCTACAACCGCAGTTCCAATATGAATTATTTCATATATACTTCACATCATTGTACAGCATGTGGTCTTGTTTACATAATAATTTCAAAGTAAGAAACAACGTCTTGGTTTCACAGTGCGACAGTGTCCAGGCTCCACTTGTAGGCGTGGTCGAAACCGTTACACTCAGTATCGGCCCAGGTAGGAGGAGAGACGAGTGATTCAACAAACAGGTACACTTTCAGTAAGGAGAGGGAGAGCCATCGTCTTAATTTGAGGTCTGCTTAATAGAGGTTTTACTGTGCTAGTACAGCAATAAGAACTGTAAGCCTTACCTCGATTTTTTCTAAAGTTATTCAATCTACTCTCATGTTCTGCTCCAGCAGAAATGGATTTGTTTGTCCATCGTTCCCAAATGTCACGGATCTGTTGAACTCTCTCAATGATTCGCATGTGACGCTGAAAAAAAATCATTAGATGTATTGATTACTAAACTCTTTCTTTATTAGCCAATTTGGTTACTTAAAGGAAAAAGCTATTAAGATCTTTAGGTCAGATCCCATGGGAGGGAGATACGAGATTATTATAAATCTTAGGGCAAATCCCACTCAATTGCTTTATCACTCCAGCTGTCAGGATTGTAAAGGGTTTCCCACAAAAACTGTAATATGTCTATAAATTAAATCAAGGGTAAAGAATACTCTAATGTAGTCAATTTGCCATCATCTTCTTGATAGAAGCTGATGGTTAAAACCTAGTGTGTTACAAGAGCTCCATCAAAGAACTGATTGACACCCTGACACATACCTCTTGTTTCTTCCACTCTTCTTCAAATTTGAACCTTTGCCGTTGACGCCGAAGAGCTGACAACGTCCGTTCATGGGAGCATCTGGGAATGTGTGGACAGGGATCCTATGTGAATAATAAAAAAAGTCTGTATTAACTACTAAATTAATTACTAATTGCCCCAGTTTATAATTTGGAGTTACTGCTACAGGAAAATGTAGCTTGACTCTGAGACAATCCAAGGTTGTCCATTTGCGATCTCTCCCCACCTGATATACCTCACCAGAGATCTTGTTCTTGACAATATCTTGTCCTCCATGTATCCTGGGGAGAGGGGAAGAGGGAGGGCTCCCATATGAAAAGATTGGGGTTATTTGTCGTCTCACTTAGGGGTGTAAATCAAAGATTTTGGTCTCACTTAGGGTGTTGATAAAGAAATGCTACTTTTTTAGCTGTCAAAGTATCTTTTAGGGTGCACCCAAAAACTCTTAATAAAAGAAATGTTCTTATTTTCATTTTTAGTCTTGATTTCAGCTGGTCTCTCGAATCTGGTCTGCTAGCATGGACTCCATTTCTAAACAACAGCTGGCAATTGAGTCCGTTTTCTGTTTTAAGTGGTATCTTTTAGGGGTGCAATAAAGCTTGCCACTGACAAATCATGCTGTTTCGCTCAACCTTGTCCAATAATTGTTTTAATTATTTGTGTACCCTGAAAAGCTTCTAATTATGGTAAGCAGAATTCAGACCAGGCAAAAAATGAGTAAAAGTTGTATTTTTAATGTTATTTAAAGATGATTTCAAGTCAGTAAAGTGCAGTCTCAGCACCCTAATGTTTATAAACATTATATAAGTTCTCACTCGATGGAATACAAATTGATGTTATTTGTTACGAACTGCATACCTTATCTTTGAGGCCTTTTAAATTCCTTTTCCAACATCTTCATTGATTTTTACAGCTGCGAAGTTGTTTTATCAGTGGATATGAGAAAGAACGAAGCATAAAACTTGGCATCGATAATGGCAGTTGGCATGAAACTTTGAATTTACTCACTCAAGTAGTTGTGAAATGTTCACATTTTGTGATGTCTTTCATAACAGAAAACAAAAAACGAACAAACTCTCAAGAGTGTGCAGCACGGACTGGAAATCATCTTTAATAATAAGTTAGTAATTAAGACCAAGAGAACTTTGTTACCAGGAACATATCACTAGTGCGTCTTAGCAGCTCAACATTTCTTGTGATTGTCTCATAGTTGTTGCACTTCTGCAATAAAAAATTAGCATGTTATTAAACTCATGCCTTAATAATCATTTAGTGTTACTGATAATCATTTGAAATAAATGGAATAAAAAATTTATGTTAGAATATGATCTCCCATTATATTGAAACAAGAGTTTTACTGGAAAATACACCACTCCTATAATTCATATGAAACCACATCAGGACCTGAGATAAGATTTTGAGATAAGATATTGATGACATCATTAACCGCTTTTTCATGGTTCTTCTAGTATATAATAAAAAGAAAATTCCACAGTGGCTTAAAGATGGGAATTTTATTAGATCTCATGTGAAAAAATTATTATATTCACTTGCTGCACTCATATTTCATAAAATAAAATTTGTAACTTGCACCGCCTACCCCCCTCCCCACCCCCCACAATGGCATCTCTCTAAAAATTCCTGTTACAGTGTAGCCCTATACTTTCCTTTCAAAACATTGGCTTTAGAAACCCAAACTCCACCTTGGGAATTTTCAACTGACCTCCCATGAGGTGGGTACAGACAATTCCTAGAACTGAAAATTTATCACTCTAGTTAGGTATAACTACCTGTTTGTTGGTTAGCCAGACACCCAGGGGCTCCACCCATGTGGGGAGAGATGAGTTATTCTGAATCCTTGGTGGTCTTTTTAAAATTCTGCTTGTAGATGGCGAGTGCACAGGACTACGAAATGGTGCAATATCCCCAAAGTATATGCTGCTGGTCCCTTCAAATAGTGCATTGCTCTCCCTGGAACTTTCCTGAAAGATACATTATACATAAAATTTCAGTGTTAGCTCAGTTCTCATATGTCACTCAATGACAGGAGGGAGGACACATTTTCTCTATCTCCATGCATAACATGCCTTTCAGGTGAAACTTAAAGTGGCTTGATCAGATTTTTGGGTGACGAACCCATTCAACTGAGCAACTAGAAAATCACCCCAAGCATAAAACCCAAACGATTTGAACAGAAAATTGAACATTACAGGTGAGCTAATGTAGAGGAAGACAAACGTTTCAGATTAAGTATGTTTTGCCAAGGTCAGAGTAATCATAGGAATGATTGGAAATGATCTCATAATCCCTACTTTTTACAAGAGACCAAATATTACTTAAATCATTAAGGGATAATTTCAGAAACACACCCCTGGGATTTTTGATCTGACCTCATTTTATGAGAGAAAGGGCTTTGTGAAGGTTTGTTGCATCAACAACATGTCAAAAAGGGCATGGAGCATGTGCACATGCTGAATGGCATGTATCAGCAAAGGGTAGCAGCTAGTACGATCATGTGGCAAGAAGCAAAACTTTCAAAAAGATGTTAAAATTCTCCAACTGTCAGGAAAATACTCAAGCACAAATTCAACCAAGTTTTAAGGCAAACTTCCAAAGCAAAGAAATCTACTGACAATTTTTAGCAAGTTTTTAAATTGCCTTCAAAATATTTGTACATGAACTTGTCTACCCTGTCAGTCTATTATATATGAAATCAAAAAATCATCTTGGTATGAATTTAGCAGCTAGGAAAGCATTTTGTAAAACCAGTGGATAGCAGTCTTTCCTGTATTAGTTGGCACACAATTCATACTGGAAGGAATAACAGGTAAACTATTCACATTCTTCTCATTCCTTTATTTGCTCTCACACTACTCAACTGTGTTGTATATTACTCCCTGTGGCTTCAGACTCTTTTAATTAAGTGTGAAGTGCTACTGCCAAAGAGTCATGCCACAATTTGACAAACTCTTAGGGCAAGTCATAATACAAATTATTAATGAGCAAATCTGTAATGTAGCGCACCCCTTCCCTCTGTCCAGCAATCTACTATACTTTGCAGTTGTTATTGACAATGAGTAAAGCGAGAGGTTATGGTTGCTTAATTCATTTCATTGTACCACCCAATATTTGACCATTTAGTGTACTCATCTCAGGTTTCCAAGATCTTGTATAGTTGGTCATAAATACCTTAGTAACTTCACAGATTTCAATGAGTATGTCGTCAATTAAACTCATGAGTGACCCCTTTATAACTTAATGGTAGCTTGAATTACTTTATTATTGAATTACATGTACAGTTTGTAATTATCTAATACTGGCATGAAGGAAACAGTGCACAAACTAGTATGTTTAAAGACTGGCACAAAGCCAACATTAATTAATATGAGAACTACTCGGCAAAATAACAGCATTCTAAAAAATAGAACTTTCTAGCTTTCAATGAACAATAGCTCAAATGGTGGTATGTTCAGTTTTTATCATTATAATTTGGAGTATGTCAAATACAAAAAGAGAAGGCATCGGTAGGAGACCAAAATGTTTACCGGTTGTCATGAAAACGTAATGCTTGAAATAGCTGCAGCAATAATTTAACTGGAGCGACTTTGCACATGTCAAGTTGCACAGTGTACATGTATGTCACATGTAGAAGAGCAAATAAAGGATCCACAGATGTTAGGTTACAGCTGATAAATGTAAATCAGCAGTTAATTTACTTTCAACAATTTTAAGTTGATATAAAAACATCCTTTTCCTACCCAATTCAGATACGGTGCAGCAATATTATAGTTCCAGTTGAAACTACATGAGCTTAAATATTGTAATATTTAAGCTTATATTTCTCCATTCAAAAAAACATTTTAAAATGTTATAAATAGAACATTAGAAAAACAATTCAAAGCTTTTCTATGTTTATTGCTATTTTAGTAGATAATGCTACATTAATTTTCCTTAGAAAAATATCCAGTATCCACAAGGACATATCTCAATATATTTATGTATGATTTATACTTAAAATTTCACTTCAACATTACCTTTAATATATTAAAAGCTCACGTGTTATGACATGTCACTAAGCTTAAGCTTACATACAACATTCAGAACTAAAACTGAACTGACTTCTGAAGTAATATTTTGACAAGGACAACATTACTGTTAGGTTGAAGGAACTACGCGAACTGTGTTTCGTATCTCTGCGTATCTTTACCATGACAGAGACCAACAAATCTTGCAAGGAATCTGAATGTTTACACTTGTCGCATGTCATCAGTCGAGTCGAGAAATTTTGTGATAACGTCTCCAAAGTAAAAGAAAGTAAACTGATCCTTTCTCGGAATAAAACACGAAAAAAAAAACAATTCTTCTCGGTAAATCTAAAACGGATTATTTTTAATTAAGTTGATTTCTTCATTAACAGATATTGGCGATGTTTGTCAAACACTTCATTCACTCACCTTTCTGTTGACATAGTTCCCACTTCTTGACTGTCCATCGGTATGTTGAGCTGTCCTAGGCGAAGCTTCAAGCAAGCTCAATCTGTAATTCTTCTTTTCCGAAGATACAGGCTTTTCAGACTCTCTAAGCTGTAAATAAGGCAGAGCCTGCATTTTCACCGGCCCATAAACCGGCAATTAGTCTCCAACAAGGCATCACATTTGCATTTCCCGTTGCTTTGCTTACAGTGGACTGCTGGGTTGCTAGTGTCTATTTCAGGCCTGGTTACCTAGCGGAATGCGGACGATCGATATTTACATAAATGTAAGACTTTTGATCCTTGTATTTGTATGTGAAAGTCATCCTACGGCTATCGGTATTTGCCCTGTTGTTGTTAAGCCGACAGATGACGTGAAAAGGGGGAGGCTGCGTGTTCAAGCACTCAAACCGGAGAGATGTGAAGTCATATGGTTGCGCAAAGACACAAAATATGTGATCAATATTTGATAGTTCGAGATCAGGCACGAACTTCAAAAGGTCAACTTGTTAGGCGATGTTGAACTCAGCAGCCTCGGCACTTGTGGACACTGATTCAGCTGAAAAAGGTAAAAGAGAAATAATTGGTCGAAATATAACCTCACAATACGAAACTGTGGAAAGCAATACAGAGAGCGTAAAAGAACAGCTTCAATCTTTGAACCTTAGAAACACGGATGATATAAACGCCAACAAAATGACCAGCCAAACTTTGAGCGAAAAAGAAAACGGATATGCTAAACAGTCTCATTTTGTCGGAAATTCCGTCGAACGGAAACCGATGAGCCCGTCAACTCAACCAACAGCAACAGAACGGAGTAAGAGAGTTCTACCGGCGACACCGAAATCACTTTATAATTCCACACCAAGTCGATCGACTTCGTCGCTACTTCAACCGTCTGAAACATTAAATTCTAAACGCCTGAGCAGGTCTTCTTCACTAAGCAGTAACACCACTTCTTCTTTGTCATCTGAAGATGACCTCACTAGATCAAAAACAAAACAAACTCACATTGCAGTGTACAAGTTCGTGGCCCGGCATGACGACGAAGTGAATTTGGAGACTGGGGATGCGGTTTATGTCAGTAGGAAATGTGAAGATCTGTGGTTTGAAGGGATTAACTTGCGAACAGGAGATTCGGGATGTTTTCCTTCACGTTACGTCTCTGATATTCTGCGAGGAAGTGCAGTCCAAGGTGAATTTACCATTTTTATAAGAAAAACAAAAGAAAGTGAAAATTGTACTTTGAACCTGTTCTAAATTAAATTAATTTTTGATCTGGTTAATAGCTACATTGATACAAGTGACAGTGATTGTATATCAATCACATGTGACATAATCATATTTTGACAGGCAAAATTGTTCGTAATTAATAATTGTGCTTACTTTGGTAAATTTAATTTTGATTTCTGTATTCCTGTAGTAACCTTGAAATTACACACATTCAAACAAAATCTGAAACAAACTATCAAATTAAATTTTAGCTTTGATTCAAGAGTGCATCAGGGATGTTACCTAAATATACAAAACTGAATGGTCATGTTGATATAGAGTCATAATATGTGCACAATCACCACTCAACTATCATATTGGACTACCTTAATTTATAGATTTTTTTCTATATTAAGAGCTATATATGCGTATTTGACCTTTCACTGAAAGTAAGGGTCTCGGCGTCATGTATTTCAGCCCTCAATTTTACATTCTGTGTCACAAATGCAGGACTCCAAAGGAGACTGATCAAGTTTGGTACATATTGAATATTATTTTTGCACAATCTTACAAGAGACCATAAAAATTATAAGAGTAATTCTGTGTAATACTGTGAAATGGATGAAATCACCCCTTCAAACTTCTTTATTGGACAAGTTTTTTTTTTTTTTAGGTAGTATATTTGAATCTTTTTTTTTCTGTTGTAGATAATTCTGTTAATGAGGCAGAAGTAAATCAATTCAGTGTCAGGTAATATAAGTCATGATAAATAACTTAGTATTCATTTATTATTGAGGAGCGATGCATAGTCACAATTCCTGGGTTTTTGCAGACATCATATTTTGCAAGTCAATGTCAGAGTCTCAAATTCTTGTGCAAGACTCAAAAAAGTTTGCTTGCAGAAAATACCTAACCAGCTGCCCAAGGCTTTAGATTTACAATTGACGCAAGCCATGTTGCAAAATATTTTTGATATGTCTATATTTTATATTGGTCACTTCTAAAGTGAGGGTCGTTTAAGTACTCCCAAGTTAGAAAACTGCCACTAAGGCGTGTGCCAATTATCTGACCCAATAATTTCTAAACTGATAACAGCTCTACAGAAATGACTGAGCAGTTAGCATAATTATAGATTTCTTTAGAGCTTTCTATGATCATTCTGCTATCATGGAATCTTTTGGATCAAGTCTTAGTCATCTCTTTAACAAAGTGGACCATCCATTTACTTAACACATTTGCACACAAAATGTTCCCATGTACAGATAACTATACTTGTTTATATTAGTTCCTCAGCACATGTGCTTGATGCAGGGGTTTCATTACTGTTTTCAGCAGAAGGGCAACTGGTTTTCAGAGGCGGGCAAAACTATTTCAACTGAACTTCTTTGTAGGAAAAACTGTCTGCTAGGTGGTCAAACCAGCCGGGCAAAATCATCATCACAGCTAGTCAATTTGCCCAGTGCTGCCCTTAATGAAACCCCTGTTGATGCGTGACGTGGCATTGTGAAACGAATATTATTTTATGGGCGGTAAAGATGTACAGACAGATGATATTACATGTGTGCATGTGCTGCAGACCATATTGATAGCATCATCCCATGTGACTTTTTTTGAACGTAAATGTTAGGTTTCTTGGGTCAGTGGAGGTAAATGGCTTCAAGGGAAATGAGATCATATGTGATGCTATGAAAGAGGTACAGTATAAGAGTTTGTAGCTGGATTAATGAGCATTTTAAGAATAATGTATGCAGAGTCTGTGGTAGCTGGAGCTCTTTGCAATAGATACATGTCTATAATGCTAACATAACACTGCATGGAAAAAGATGAAACAATTTGGTACAAACCTGGTACTTTAATGTTACTTGCAGGAATTTCTCATCCATAAAAACTTTATTTGTTCTTAGGTATAAAGCTAATGATAATTTTATAAATATTCATAGCATCATATGTTATGAGTAATTTAAAATATATTATCTATTTGAATATTCTAATGACACTATCTCTTATCTCAAGCATAGAATTTTATTTAATTATTATTGAGGTAGTCTATTCAAACTTTAGGTGCAACCTGCACCATTTACAAGGTTACTTATAGCTTGCAAAACAAAACAATGAATATAGAACGCAAAAAATGCCCCTAGCCCTTTAGTCTTCTATGTAGCCATTACTTAAGTGGGGTGAGGGGTGGGGGGCTTGCACGTGATGACCCAAATAGCAGCTGTGTAGGAGACTACTAACCCTTAGAACAAATGAGGTGCAGATTAACAAGAACAAAAGAATGAAAACATTGTTTTTCAACCAAAACTTAATCGAAATTGTCAATTTATCCTAATGCAATCTCTCATCGGAAAACACTTATTTTTATGTAGATTGTTAAACAGCATCAACTGACCTCAGCTTCCAAGCCCCCAGCTTGTATTCTGGATGTAAGTGAAAGAGGAATAAAGATAATTGAACACCCACAGGCGGCTGAAGGAAGAAAGGTATACATGTAGGACAAATTATTTCAACCTAGGTTAATTTGTGTCAAAGGGAAAGGGTGGGTCTGGGACCAATGACTTATTACATTAACAAATATGAGGAAATTTGTAGTGATTACTTGCATAGAATTGTGGGGATGAAGGTGGACTACATAATCTGAAATCAGGTGTTCAAATGATTGGAGGGGGGGTGGGGGTAGGATTAGGGGGTTGATATGTGATCCTGGCAGGATAGGGTAGGTTAGAACTGAGAGGGGTAGGTGTGGATGTTATTCTTTTTAAGACCCCACCACCCTCCAAAAGAGGGGAAAAACGTATTTGAAAAATTTAATCAAGGTTGAAACAAATTAATCTAGGTCGAAATCTTTTTGACGTAAAGAACAGATTGACCTACTACACATGCACCAACTGTGTCTAATACCATTGACTCGCAATGCATGCAAGGGGCTAAAGCAACAAAGACATTACCCACTCTACACATCGTGTACTAACCTATCATTCTAGGTAATTATGTGGCTGTTTATACATTTTGTATTCCACAGGTGTTAATTACTGTACCATAAGAGATTAATTTGTCAATGTGTACATTGTAGTTTGTATATTGTGATTGTGAAGGTAAGGGTAATTCTGACAAGAACTGTTGTTGGTGACTGACGTTTGGACAACTTGAGCGAAGTCCTTCAGAGTTAAATCTCGTCCAATTTTGGTGTAAAAATTGAAGAAAACTGGGAATTGAAGGAATTTGTCACCTCTGTAACTTGCAGTAGTTATGTGGTTAGTATGGAACTGTGGTGTCTCGAGCGCTCATTTTCACATAGGAGCAAGTAGAGTAACCTATGATTACAGGAGCTTCATAGTTCTAACTTGGCATTCTTATAATTCTATTTGCAGGATGTGAGCACGACTTGTAGAGTAAATTATTTTCTCTTGTTTTCCTACCCCAGGGTTCTGTATCGGGCAAGAAATCAAGCAAACGTAAATTAGGAAAGCTGTTAGATAAAGACTCAAAGGTTTGTAATTATTGATAATGTTGCTAGCTTATTGTAAATTTTAATGATGTAGAGTTCTAATTACATTAACTGCAATGTTCCGTCTTGATTGGTTCTTTATCTGCCATTGTAGGAATCTTCAACACAATGTCACTACTTTGCATTAAAGAATGTAACGTTTTGTGGTTGTCATCCACAAAATGCAAGGTAAGTTGGACAAGTCGTTTTTGATACGCGTAATGTTATCACCAGGCGTGTACCTCTAAAACGGTGTGAGTTTTTTTGTTTTTCGCCGAAATTTAATGCGAGCTTGTGCGCTCACTTACTCTTACTCTTTCTCCTTGATGGCAGATTCTTCGCTTTTATCACGAAGCATCCTGAAGATCACCGTTTTGCTTGTCACGTGTTTATGTCAGAATATTCAACCGAGCCAGTGGCGAATGCCGTGGGGTAGGACCTTAAGATAAACGCCTTTGTTAGTTTCCTTGTTTCTTTTTTTTAGCCTATTTTTGTCTTTCTATCTGGAAAACGAGAGCCTTGCCCACCTATATGTAGAGAAACTGGTTAACAAATAAAGCGCGCTTTGGTATCGTTTTTGACATAATTGGAAAGTTTTATCGTTACTAACATGGTAATCCCATCAACTTGAGAATAGATAATGCAAATGAGATGAGATTTTTTTATTTTTCCCGTAGATTCGTGATCGTGCAACTGTCACGTTTTTCTTGTCCTGCTACTTGTCTCTCAACATTCCCTTTTTGGGCGGGCAGTAAAAAGAAGCCAGCTCTTCCAAGTGAATATTAATCATTGTTTTTCACTCTTTTAAACAGACGTGCCTTCAAGAAGTTTTACGCTGAATTTCTTGACTACCAAGCTCCCATAGAAGACTTCTACTTCGAATGACTTTTCTAAATACAGTCACGATGATAAGACAATAAGATTTATATTTTTACAGCAATTTATTTGACAAATTTATATGCCAATCTGAGTGACAAATGCTTTAACCTGTTCAAGCAGCTCCAGAATTCGGGGAAACGAAAAGTCTTCTCCTCATTTGTTTCGCAAGTGGCAACAAAGTTGACAACGATCCGGGGAAAAAATATATCTATTAATTTATATTTTTGTATGCAAATAAAAATAGTATGTACTGCTGAGTACAGAGAGCTTATCTAATACCAAATGAATTTCAAACCAGGCATTAGAAGCGAACTATGGATTTTGACGAGAAGTTTGATATTTTGCGAAGAAAGACCGTTTCCAGATCTGTCTCTTTCCTGTTAAAAATACATACTAAAATAGTTAAGACAGTACAGCGATCTAATTAAGTTATGAAGCAGATGAAGATTTTAAACATTAGTTTTTGAAAACATGAGCTCTGTGCAAGTTTGTTGTTACTATCCAGTTTGTACTCTCCACGTTCGTAAGAACTGAAGATATATTGCAAGTATTTTTCCTTGATGTGTATGCGGCGTTACTAAACATATCAAGGCAACTATTAAAAGAGAGTGTAACAGGCTTTATAAAAGCAAAGACGTACTAATTTCTACCATGTAAGAATGTTTAGTCAAATATAATTTGGAAAGAATAAGATAAGCAAAAATTTTATACAAGAAAACTAAAACACCGCGTCATTGCGGTTGCAGTAATTCCCTTTGAATGAATTTATAATTTGATAATTTTATGAGAAGCATTCTGATTTTATATAATAACGTCCATAGATTGTGCCGAAAAGATATTTCATAGGAACTATGTGGTATATGATGGTTTTAAAAGTCAGACTTTCAGAAAATAAATGATAAATTAATCGAGGTTGGACGAAAACGGCCCACATTGCAGACTCGACAACCATTTAGATACCGTCATTATTTACTCTATTTCCACAGTTTTCTTTCTGTGGAAGTTCATAATTCAGGAATAAAGTAATCACTTAGTTGCAATACAGCTTGTATTTAATTAAAAGCAATTGTACTTTGTTAATTGAAAAACGGTCTTGTGACACGTGTTTAGTGAAAGTGTTTTGTATCAATAGCAGATCGGTTGTATACTGGTTTTCAATTAAACGTGAATGAAATAAACCAATTAATAATCACGAGTGTTGTGTAACCCTGTTCTTTTCCGCCAAGGCACATGTTCAGATGTCTCTTTCTTGAAAAATATCTTGGTTAATTAATCACCAGTTGGCATAAAGGAAGCCCACTGTCTCATGTTGGAAAAGCCGTTATTTTCAACTACCATATGGTATGGTGAACGCGTTCATTAGCACTTTGGTGTGCACCTAATGCTAAGAATCCTCAATCTATTCCAACAACTCCTCTCGCTCTTATTTGTCCGAGTCCACTGTAAGAGTTTAAGTGTTACTGGCTCGGCACGCAGTTGAACTTTTGAAATGTCCTCGTCAAAGAGTAGTCTTCTTGAGGGATCTTTTCAGTAAGTAGTGCGTCGTGCGAAACGCTTGATTTATCAGTATGAAGTCGATAAAGGCAAATTAACCGTCAGGTGGCGAGTTTGTGAGGCTGACGTTTCGAGTGTTAGCCTTTCGTCCGCCAGAGCAAAGTGGGGGACTCTGGGTTGTTTGTGCTGGTTTCAATTGTGGAGCACGGAGTTACGCTCATAGAGGAAGCATGGCAACAGAAAATGCCTGTCGTGAACGACTATGAATAAGTTAACCAAAAATGTATGAATTCCTTCATCGAGCCAAATTTTGCTCGTTAGAAGCTAAGAATGGTCAACTGGACCGATTTATGGCGAAAAAGAATCGAAAGTTTAGGAGAAAATTTGCGCTTTTCTTTAAAAAAAAAAAAGCTCATTTAACGGATAACTGAGGCTACTTGCGGTACTTCTTCCACTCTGGAACTTCTCTGGTCAGGAGATGCACCTATAAAAGTCAGTACACACGAGGGGACTAGCCCCTGCAACAAGTCGCGGGGACAAATCCCATCGCGTGAATTGGCGATTTTTGCTGCAAAATCTAGTCGCAGGGGCTAAAATTTGGTCCCTGCGACTAGTCCCACGAATTCAAACTGGTTTGAATTTTTGGGACAAGTCCCTGCGACTTGTTCATCAAAACGCTTCATGTGCACTGCTCGTGGGACAAGTCCCTGCGACCAGTCCCTTCGTGTAAACTCTTCAGGAGACTAGTCGCAGGGACTTGTCCCCTCGTGTGGGCCGACCTTTATAATTCGCATTTGTTTTGGTTTTGTGTCACGGCGATTGGTTCAATCGAAAACCAAACCAGACGTGATTCGACCTGTGTTTGCTTTGGTTTTGCATTACTACGCGAAGCGATTGATTTATATATAAAAAAAAGAAAAAAACTCGCGTCACTTTGTCATCCAATCAGAAGTACACCCAGAAACAATCGTGACTCTCGCGCGCACACGTTTTCCCGCGCTTAGCGTCCGTTATATGTAATTGCTTTGAGTTTTGATTGGTTCATTGGATTGTCTGTGTAATTTGTGATCGGCCCGGCGGAGTGATTAGTTTGGTTTTGCTTTATTACATTCAATTTAATAACTGCTTTTCCTTTGAAGCCTAATATATTCAGGTTTTCCTTCAATTTGAAGGCTTCTTTGTATATCAAAAGAAATTACTTGACATACCATGTACACGTCACATAGCCCCTCATTCAGTATAGTGCTTAAACATGGCACGAATCCAGGCTTTCAGGGGCTGTCCGGACTACGCAGGAGAAATTTGAAAACGCAGCTTTATTTCTACAGTTAGGCCTACCGTTCAATCTAATCCTGACCGAAAACGGAGCTTTTCGTAAACGCTCTTCAAACCGGAGGAATTTGAAAACGATGGCTTTGCGTTTTACTGTGGAACAAAAACATTTTGAAAACAAAGGTTTTCGAAAGCGATGGCATCTTAATAATCATGTGGTTAACCCTAACCCTCAAAGGTGCCCTCAAGCTTTTCCGGCGCTGGCGCTGGCGATCAGTGTTCTCCGGCGTAGCGTGCAAGGAAAACGTTTGATGCGTATTGGGGGTGAAAACGCCGTTTTCAAATTTCTCTTGCGTAGTATGGACGAGACCTCAATTTTGGTGGGACCTAGCATGAGTAGCGGGCGTTATACGGGGGAGGAGGAGGCAAAGCGCTGATATGCCTGCTAGGCTAGTTGGAACCGGACAAGTAAGCGGGCGAGAAAAGGATAAACAGGCTTAGTCACCCACCCCTTAGTTTTCCCACGTTTTTTCCTTCGCTACTGACTTCGGCGTTCCCCAACCAGCCGAGAGCCTTGGACAGGCTTCCGCTGACGCAGGTACAACTAACCTTTGGGTGTATAGAGCTAAAATAGAAAAGGGTCAAATGAAAAAAAACTTAACGTGATGAGTTAACTGACAAATTCGGCGCCTAGTTGGGTATGCGACTATTAACAGTGAATAAATTCTAGTGGATATTTACATAGACGTGAATAAGAATATTTGTATATGTTTGAATTACTGTTTGAGTTCAACATTCAACATTCGACATTAAAAATATTTGTATCTTACACAACCAGCATTTCCAAAAGGAAAATTTGTGCCTGTTTAATCTGTGCCTTTAGAAACCAAACACCAACATATGGTCTAAAGTTTCGGAGTCTCGAATTAAACCACGTTGATTTTAATTTCCCAGATCAGCTTAGCAACTCAAGCGAGCTACGGAGCGAAATATAACAAAACCTCATAACCGGTTTAATGATCCGTGATCACACAGATGAGGTGCGTTCATGGTCCCTGTTTGACAGCTTATAGCAAGGCTGTTTTATTAAAGCGTCACAGCGGTGCTGTTTTAGGGATCTGTTCCTGTTTGTGTTTCGCCGATTATCTACGCTAATGTTTAAACATCTGAGTAGCGGCGAGGCGGCACACGTTTTTCGCCAATTATGTCGCATCACTGTACCCCCAAAAATAAACGGATCGACCAGGCTGTTGAAGTAAACCAAAGCGTTCGCAAAAACCAACGCATCATAGAAATGATTCCACTGGGCGCCATCACCGAAGTCATGCCACAACCACATAACGTGATAAGGCAATAAACACAGGGCAAACGCCACCGCACCGAATAAAAATGTTTTCACGATTATGATATTGGTTTTTGTGCGCTGCCTGACCAGCTTATGAAACTGTCGATTTCCAGCTCCTTGCCTCTTGTCAAATCGTATCATTTTCTTGTCGTCTAAATGCAATCTGAATCCAATGCAAATATAAGCAGGAGCTATCACGCAAAGAGGCAGAGAATAGAAGAGTAAAAACACGCACATTGTGAACACTCTCGGGTGATTGTCACTTTGCCACGCTTCGGTACAGCTGAGCTCATCGTGTTTGTATTTAAGAATGGCAATGTAAGGCGACACAAGCGCAGCAGATAAACACCAAACTACACATACTGTTATCTTTACAACCCTTACTGTCAACATTGGTTTGAACGGCGTCATAATCGCTCTGTACCGCTCAATAGCCATGCAAGTTAAAGTAGCCACAGAAACTGCAATCAGAGCGGTCTGAAATGGGTACACAACTTTGCACATAAACGCCCCAAATGGCCAGTGCTGGATTGAAATAACGGCCATATCTAGCGGGATACCAACAGCACAAGTCATAAGGTCGGTAACAGCCAGATTAAGGATGAAATATTCGCTTGTGCTTCGATGTTTCCTTCTCAGTAGAGCACCAAACAAGACTAAATTTGCGGCTGTTCCAATGATTGCTATCACTGAGTAGAATGCCAGTTGGATTATGGTCAGTGTTGCAATGTTTGAAGCCTCGGCAGTTAAATTCGACGTTGTCTTGTTGGAGTCCATTTCTGCCAGATTTCCTGCTGTTACTGTAAAAACACCAGTTTGCCCAAAGAGAGTCGAGCTTGTAGATCCTCTGTGGCAGACTTAATCACAATATTCATGGATCGTCTAGAAATTTAAATTTGTATGCTTATTTTAGAGCTAATTCAAGTTTGGGTCAATAATTACCTTGCAAATTGTGTGCCCGCTTAAAGGTGACCCACAGTACAGTTCACAGCTAAGTCCCTCCGGCCCACTGGCCTGGATTGATAACGTAATCAGTCCGGCCGTTATCAGGTTATTTGTTAATTACCAGCCACTGATATAGTGTTAATGCCTCGCCGAAACACGCACTCCTTTAAAGGGACATTTGAAGGCCAACAAGGGATGATGTCAAAACCTTCATCTTCTCTGGGGTTTAATACGTGTTGGCGTGACTTGAATAACTTTCAACGCTCGAGTAAATTTGTTGACTGCGGAAACGATTTGTGTGTGGGTGTGGTCTCTGGTGACAATATTGACAGAGCCGGAATAACACGCCAATAGGTGCGCCAATATAGCTAAGTAAAATTTTACAGGAGGTAGTATATCTCTCCTGCAAATTGTTATAGTCAATCTATAATGCCCGAACCATAGAGACTGTTTCTCTATTTTTAACGTGCAAATGCGTGTGAGGTACTCCTCAAAAGTCACCTGCTAGAAGTGCTTGGCGATAATGCTTCAAAAAATTTAGCTGGTACAATGACATTTTAAAATCACCTATAAATCAAACCTTCGAGGCGAGGGAAAAACAGGGAAAAGACGATAGCAATTAAGTGCCCTTTGTATTGCTCTTCAGATAGAGGGTTAAAAAAACAAAACTTGAGTACGATATGTTTTGACTATTAAAAGTGAGTTAATGTCGTCTTGCTAAACAAACCGACACGAAATGTAGCATGATAAATCAATTAAAAAGCAACATCATTGGACACGAAAAAAACAAAACCTGTAATCTGTTCTATGCGGATGCCTGGGGAGTTATTTTTGGTGTGTTGACCATAGATAGCAGTCTCATCTGTGGTGTTACTCCCGTCTTGAGTTACGAAATCGAACGGTTTTGACACCGTGGTAAGCCACACGCGATCTGGCATGCATATTTTAATAGTATAAATCTACCAGCGTTCTATCACGAATGTCGTTATCTGATTGGCTACGCTACTCAATATCTATTCTGTTGTAGTTAGTGAGTAGCGTAGCAGTGTGCAGTTGTTAACAGAATCACGGCTGCTTCTTTGCGTTTTCGCAGTGTCTTTGAAGAGGATTAAGATAAAGTTTTTAACGACTAGAAGATTTACACTAAAACGATTAGATCATCCGCTCTCGATTTCTATGCGTGATAAAATTCTCGAGCTCATAATCTAATTGTTAAAGAGATAATAAATGAAAACTCCAAGTATTTAGCTTAAGGCCAAATACAATATAACAAATGACTTTTTGAATAGGTTGTGCGTCTCGAGTGCGCCATTCCCTGCAGATAGTGCATTCAACGTGGTCGACAAACGCTCTTTAAAGTCTACCACACACTCAGGTTATAGATAAACTCACGATAATTTGGAAATACATTCAATCGCGGACAAACGCCTAAAGCAAAGCTCAATGAATATTTCATTGCTTGAATCTCACAAAAATAAGCGTAGTGTTGACATTATGCTGGCTCAGTGTTGATGGCTTGAAGGTCGAGTGAAGGTCTAAACTAGTTCTTCTGACCCTTCCTGTGTTAATCGATTTCTATTTTTAAAGTGCGTTGTCACTCACGTAGCCAGAAGCCAGGCAAATTTATAATTAGAACAAAAGAAAGTGTTTACGGAAGAAAAAAGTTCACCTTTCACATGATTGGTTTGAGACACCAACATGGCCGCCGATTCATCGGCGTGGCGTAATGGGAAATCACTCTGTTCCAGCACGTTAAACAAGTGTAGGAACATGTAGGTTTCAGATAATTTGAGGTATATTCGAGAATTTTCATATTTCAACCATCTTGGGAATAGATATCGGTTAAAATAGTTAAGGGTAGAAGAACTGAAAACCTTATCTCCACGGAAAGTTATGACACCAAGAGAAATGAACATCTATATTACAAGTATACTCATTTTTTTAATATATGTAATAGGACTGCATGCTGTCCAATTTGGAAATAACTAGCTGAAAAAAATTCTGAAAAGATTAGAAGAGATCGTGGGCGAAGTCCATTTTGGCTCTCAGAGGAATGTTTTGAAGCCACTTATTACCAAATTAGACTAGGATGTACTCATATTACTTGTTAATTAAGTTGGCCAGGGAACTGTCCAAATTATTAGTTAATCTGGACACTGCTAGCCAAATTAAGAATTAATTTGGATAGCTGCAAACTTAGTCTGTAACGAAACTTACTGCACCCTTAAAAGGTGTTACGCAACTACATCCACGCCTTGGTAGTACATCTACTCTCAAATTGGTATCGTAACAGTATAAGAAGAACTCAAAACTAGCAAAAGCTGTGGAAACAATCGCCTTCGGCTCTTGTTCTCAGAGCATTTTTCGTTCTCCCAAACGTTCACACGTGTTTCCATAAGTCGATTAAGAAACGGAAAATGTTTGCTATTTCTTAAATATCGCTGCAATCGACCGTGGCCCTAGCTAAACCCTCAGCGCATTTTACTCTTCGTTTGTGTCCATCCCATTTCCCGAGCCAGCAAAATGACTCTGGAAGTGATCTGGAAACAAGCAGAAAGTGTCACCCTAAGGTGTATCGTGAGAATTGTCATTCACAGCTTCAGCTTTTGGCTTCAGCAGATTACAACACGAACGATGGCTGCAAAAAAAGTTCAGCGATCGTTGTGATCATATGGAAAGCATTCTACAGTGATCAAAGCGAGAGTAGCGACAACGATCACTTAGTAGAAAGACTTTTAGGTCTCAATAGTTCTATGTCCTCGATAGTAGTGATCACTGTGGAAACCGGTAGTCGTAAGGATTGTTCAACATTTTCTAGATTTGTAGCGATAGCGGCATCGTAGCGATTATATAGAAACAAGCCTTTGGATATCCCAACTTAGCTTTTACAAAGAGATGTCAGAGGTACCCCACCCTTAATTTCACCATTGGTGCGTTTTGATAACCAAATGTGATTGGTTTAGGTGTGGTTTTGCGATCAGTGAAGAGGTCTCTCAACTTCCTTGTAATTCCTCTGTAAATAACGTAGCCGAGAATTGCTAAATTTATTGCGAATTTTCTTTTAATCATTGAGCTTTATATTAGACATTTTCTTGTTTTTGAGATGAAATGATTGAGGTTTAAACAATTGGTATTGTGGGGAGAACAAATAGAGGACGGTGAAGTAACTGCTCAAGACTGAGGTCTGTAATGTTCATCAGTGTTCATCAGTGTCTGAAAGTAAGTTAGAAGTTTTGGTCGGATGCGGATACTTTCAAAGAATGTTACTCTCAGTTTTGTTCAAAGTAAGCAAAAACAAGATCCTTTCGAGTTCCCCTCCCCCTATCAAATAAGTCAGTGATTCGGTCACTGCTCATAATCCTTTGAAATGTGGCTCCCTCCTCCACCTTTCAACTCTTTGTAACCATATTGGGAGGCTTGTCTCGCATGAGCCACATCATCAACCAGTTCATAATCTTGGTTTTCAGAGACGCTTACATCGTATGCAGTGTCCACGTTTGTTTTGGCTTCACCCTCAAAGACTTCAACGTCGCCTTTGTCGCCTTCACTCCACTCAACAGCCTCATTCTCCTCGAGGTCATCTCTAGAGGCGTGATAGTTGTCTCCATAGTCTGAAGCCTCGGTTATCTCGAAATCGCTTCCAGACGCGTCTTTTTCAACTTCTTTATCATCGTCCTTATCGTCCTCATCGTCCCCATAGTCTTCAATGATTTCATTTTCTTCATTGCCTTTATAGTCTCCATTGTCTTCATCACCTTCATCCCAATCTGAAGTCTCGGTTTCCTCGAAGTTATTTCCAGAGTCTTGAAACTCGTCTTGATCGTCCTCGTCATCCTCAACGTCTATATTGTCTTCGTTGTCTTTGTTATCTTCATAGTCTTCACGGTTTTCATTGTCTTCATCGTCTCCATTGTCTTCATCATCCTCAGCGACTTCCTTGTATTGATCGTCTTCACTGTCTTCATCATTTTCATCCCAATCTGAAGCCTTGGTTTCCTCGAAGCTACCTCCAGAGTCTAGAAACTCGTCTTCATCGTCTTCATCCTCAACCTCATCACCTCCAATGTCTTCATAGTCTTCACTGTTTTCATTGTCTTCATTTTCTTCATCATCTTCATTCCAATCTGAATCCTCGTTTTCCTCAAGGTTACCTCCAGGATCTTGAAACTCGACGTCATCCTCAGCGTCTTCATTGTCTTCATAGTCTTCACTGTTTTCACTGTCTTCATCGTCCCCATTTTCATCATCATTTTCATCCCAATCTGAGGATTCGGTTTCATCGAAGTTACCTCCAACGTCTTGAATCTCGAATTCATCGTCTTCATCGTCTTCATCATTCCCAATGTCTTCATTGTCTTCACTGTTTTCATTGTCTCCATTGTCTCCATCATCTTCATCCCATTCTGAAGCCTTGATTTCCTCGAAGGCTCGAAGCTCGTCTTCGACAACCTCATTGTCTTCATAGTCTTCATTGTCACCCCCGCTGTCCACGACATCATCAGGGGACACAATGTGACTTCCCCCATTTTCTCCATACTCGGGCTCCATGTGTGTGCGGAACCTGGTCACCAAGCCGATAACATCATCGTGAGTACTACCAAAGGACTCACTGTCACCATCTTCACCACGCGGGTTTCTTATTGTGTAGTGATTGGATCCTTCCGGATTTTGGTTTCCTTCGTAAGCTGTTCCTGTCTCATGGCCGTTTCTTTCATCAGTATTTTCACGACTTTCCCGAGAAGCTCGCATATGACCATGAAATCTACGATCACCATCAGCATTTTCATCCAAATTCTCGATATTTTTAACATGGTCTTCTTCATTTGAAGGAATGAAATGCTCCGGTTCTATATCTTCCCGGGATATTGTATCTGTGTAGGTAGGTCGGAAATAAAGAGCGGAATGTTCAAATGGGAAGTCATCGTGCACATCTTCGTCATCGAGCATACCTCGCGCCTCTCTGCCTAACCCATAATTATCATGACCCATGGATTCCAGTGCTTCATCTTGCTCTATTTCCATGTGTTTGACATCATAATCTTCTTGTTCCGAAGGCTGTGTTTCCATGGAATTCGGTTTCTCTAAGCCTGGCTTGTCATCCATGTAATCATATGCCTTCTTATATTCCGTACCGAGATGCTGTTGTTGGGAATACAAGAAGTGCTCAGGTGCTGTATCTTCCACGTGAGCAGTATCTATATAAATAGGTTGGAAATAATGCGGAACATTACCAAATGGGAAGTCGTCGTATTCATCTTCGTCGTCCACGGACATACCCCGTGTCTCCCTGGCAGATCCGTGATAATGATCGATAGATTCAGATTCCTCCCCTTCGTGTTCCGTTTCACTGTGGCTGTCATCAACATGTTCTTGTTCCTTGGGCCGAGTTTCCAAGACACTCTCACCATCAACGTCTTGTTCTTCTTCAGTAAGGTGATCATCATCTTCATAAAAAGCAAAGAAGTAAATAAAGAAAATAAGTAAAATTGAAGACTAGTAAGTGGCTCAAGAATCTCATCAAACAACCGACTTTTAATATAACTCATTGCCCGGGAGACACCCAAATAAAGTTTTACTCCGGAAGGCTTGAATTGCTCCAAGTTCCAAACTAGTACCGTTTTTATACCACCTTTGACCAAGAATATAACTCTTTCATACATCTTCCAAAAAATTGTTATCCGTTTTACATACCTACTGAAGGCACACCGCATCCTTGTTCTAATGCCCTTGTATTGATTAACCCACTAAAAAACTTTAAAAAAAACCTTACAAGGGCCTTTTAAATGCCTGAATAACAGTTCCCTCCACCTTGTTCGGTACTCCAGCCCGTGAAATACTTCTACCTTTTTGCGCAAAACCTCCCGGTGTAGTAAGGGAGTACACTCGATCATGAGTACTACCTATTTCCCTTGTATTTTTTAGTAGGTTGCTAGTACCCAAATGATAATATGTAATCTGGAGTACATGGGGCGACTTTATGAGAGTTAACTGTCTGGATTGAAAGGATAGCAAAACGATCCGGCGAGACTTTGAACCCGAAAATCCTTATGCGGCACAACTCCTTTAAAAAGAAACGGTGAGACAGCAAATGATACTGTCTAAGAAACGATAAACTGCTAGTAACGACCTGGCCGTAAATTAGCGTATCCATATATTGGATAACAGTGTGTTTTGAGCCTTTTCATGGTTGAACGTATTACCTTCAAACTCTTCCCCGGTAAGCCGATCTCCCAAACTATCATCGTCTTCAGTTTCCTGAGATCGAGAATCTTCTTCACCAGTTTGGGAGTCGTCTCCTTTGCTATGTACGTCAACGTAGGAGCCTTCAGCCACAAGTTCACCACGTATGAACTTCTGAAGCTCTCTAGAACGCTGAATTTCGTAATCATCAAATCCTCCTCGTGAACTGATGTCCCTCTTTCCGCCAAGGGCCTGGGTGTTGTCATGGGGACTGATGTCACTGCGCTTGCGCAGTTTGTCCTCCCATGAATTGGACTGGAAGCCATCAATAGCTGTGAACAATTGCAAAAGACAATGACATTTTAATCAAATAAGATTTTTCTTTTTGGAATTTTGTTTTTTGTTCGTATACATTCTTAGTTCAGAGCGAAAGCTGTGAACTTCTAGGGACAGATAGTGTCCAACGGCAAGTCTTCAGCATAATCTTTCTTTTTGGCCTGCTAACTATTGTGCCTACATGTTTACTGTAACTTGTGAGAAATTCTGGTACAAGAAAACCATAGCCTTCAGTCGTCAAACTTGATAATGAAGGGTAAAAATTATAAACAACAAACTCATGAATTTTCTGGCCATGAAAACTAACTATAAACGTGAGAATTCCGCATAGAACTGAATTCTTCAAGATTGCCTGTGAAACTGTTTTTCTTTTGTTAAGTTGGAACTAAACATCGGTATGCAGTTGGCTCACTGAAACCAAGAGAGGATGAAAGGTAAGAGAGTTAATTCTCTATAAAGGTCCTAATCCTAAGTAACCTCTGTCAAGTTACATTTAGATATGGTATCCAGTTCTTTCACGGATAATATGAAAATGCGTGTAAAACCACTCAGGCTATCTACGCGAATAAATTTCGCGTCACTGCATTGGCTATTTCTGGACCTTCCTGGGAGTTTTCGGAGTTTGGAGTGATTTAAAAATAACTTGAGAGAGAGAGAGAAAATGAGAGGGATTACCTTAGGAATAAGGCCCACACAGGGGATTAACTTTCTTACCCTCGAGTATCTTTTGCTAAAACCTAATAATATAATAACGGAAAAGTTACTTCGCAAATTAGTTTTAAAAGAAAGGCGAGTTCTTTCCTCGCTAAACGAAGTTTGCCATTGTTTGAATTCCCTCCATTAAGCCCTGGTCAAACGGACTCGCAAGAAGTCGCAAGTAGCCACAAGTTGAATTTGCGTAGAGACTTGCGTTGGGTGGCCAGACGGACTCGCAAGTTTCCTCGCAAGTACACGCAGGTCGCAAAAAAAAAAAAAACATTTCAAGGCAGACATATCCTGTATTTCATTGGCTAATAATAGGCTAATGGACGTCAGTCAACTTGCTGTCGACTTGGGTTGGGTGGCCAAACGATGAAAAACTTGCGTCGACTTGCGTGCAAATTTGATCTCGACCAAAGTGAGCGCAAGTCATGGCAAGTCAACGCAAGTGCACGAAAGTCGAGAACTTGCGTCTACTTGCGACTCCGTTTGGCCAGGGCTTTAATCATTGACCGCTTGAAAGGGCAGCCCTTTACTTGGCGAACTGAATTGCAATGTCTGCGATTTCTTCTTTGAGCATATTCAATTCGCCTTCATTTAAAGTTGTACTCCTTCAGCGAAGCTTTAAAAATGAGACAACAGGGATTTGTTCACATACCTTCATTAATTGGTCTTGGGATGGGCCGGGCATTGATTCCTAGTTGTGAAGACACAACAAGGAAAAGAACACCGACCCACAAATTCATTGCTCGTCGAAAAAAATCTCTCCTTTTATGAAAACTGTCTCCGCGATGCTGCTAAACTCCTCGCAAGTTGAAAAGCTGCTCACTAACTACTTTTACGTCACAGATAATTAATTATATTAGTAATTCAAATTGTTATGTCATGACAAACTGCGTAATTACCCGAGGAAGCCAATCACTAAGAAGAAGATTTCAGATCGATGTCGTGAATTTCGTATTTAACTTGAAATCAAGTGCCAATTATATATTTGAAAATACTTGAAATGACGCTGAAATGCTTTTTCATCGCGATTTAAAATGTCGCACTTTTACTCAGAAGTGGCGATCAGCGCGCGCACAAACCCAAGGCAGATCTATTCAGTCATGAGAGGTCTGGGAACGAGATTACTTGGTGAGCGGGAAGGATCTTCAAATCTCGCTACCGGAGTTTTAATTTTAATGCGAAGATTTCGTCTCGGCAGAGTATCTACGACCAAACTTGCAAGGTTTTGTCGTGCACCACATGCACAAACAGCAACGCGAACACCAGAACTGGAAACAAAGTAGTGCGCATGTCTCAACTTTCCCAAGCCGTCGTTAATGCCTTCCACATTCTAGCGGGTTTTATTTTGTTTCTAAAACCTGTATATTTAGGAAGGAAATGTAAACGCTACTACTCGCTTTACTTGAAGTTTTGACCTTCCAATTTTTAAAGCTTTTGTTAAATTCTAGCCCGGTTCGCCTCCAAGTATCGACCAGGATCTCATCCAGGAAATATGAGAAACACTCCTTGTTTGGAAAAACTACGGATAATGGTTAAATTGGTGATTGCTACTCCTTAAACTCGGTTATTTCATTTCCAGCTTTCTGATTTGCTAACAAAAAAAAGCTGAAGAAAGGCTTTATAAATGATTTTCAGTTTTTAATTTTTAAAAAAAAATCTTTCAGCATTTAAAATTTCAAATTCTATTTCTAGTGTCTTTTGCTGTAAGCAAGTTATATTTTTAGCTGTTAGCCTTTTATATTAGCATAAAGGAGCCAATTTTTTATTTTGGATTTGCTAATAAAACCGTTATTATTTATTTATTTATTATTATTAACTCCTTGAAAAAAAAGTAAATTGATTTTTGTCGAATCTACTTCCTGGTCATAGATGTTGTGGGAGTAGCTTATCAAACAGGTAGCTCTAAGATATTCTTGAAAACCGATACGGAAAGGATCCATGAATCGGTATCATATAAGTGGAGCTGAATGACTTTCAACAGCCCACTAGAAAATTTGAGATGGACAAAGAAGGAGTAGTGAAAACAACGTGATTTGGCGGATAATTTGGCGCGTGATTTTAGCCCATAATTTGGGTCGAGTATAGAGTATAGCGTGCATCACCCGTGATTAACAATGTGCTAATGGGATCCTCATATCACATCCATGGCGCGGAAGGGATTACTCACTTTGGTTTACAAGGCCAAAAAGGAGACTAACAAGAACTTACACAGTTCATTTTAAGACTAGCACGATGCTGGAAGGGCAGGGAATGAAGTGGACAGCTTACATATGCTGTTGGGCCGCTATAAATGTTACATTTTGTGTGCATTTGATATCTTGTAAGTTCTGACCAACCAAGACCAAGTGATCCGCTGTATGTAAAAACAGGCAAGATCATTGTTTTATAGATTGTTTCAGCACATTTTTGGTCGATCGACGAACGGATTGATGTTAAGAGGTTAGCTCTGCCTGCTACTTTCTTGTAAATTCTATCAAAGTATGATATAAGGTTCAAATTTGGGTCTACGTCAACGACCACGTACTTGTAAACAGACATATTGTTGATACATGCCCCATTAACAGAGATATTAAGCTCATTTCCCTGAAAATTGATTCTTTTCGCAGTTCCAAAGAGTATAGCCTCAGTCTTCCCTTTTTTAAAATTGACTATCAGTCCATTTTCTTTGAACCAACGACATAAGCAGTTAATGTCTTCATTGAGGTTTCTTTGGATCGTGACAACGTCTTTGGATGAGGTATAAATTACAGAGTCATCAGCATAAGTAATCATCTTTGAAAATTGAAAGACTATTTTGTACCCATTCTTACCTTTTTTACCTTTTTTTTTTTACTTTATTTTCACTATAGTTTCTTTCACAGGACCCCTCTGATAATAGTGTTGAATACACTAATGGGTCATCCTGTTTAAATATTCGTTGTTATTATTGTTATATCATACTAAGTTCACATATTTTATTTATTTATTTATAACCGTTTTATTCATTATTTGTAGATAATTTTAATTTTATGTAGATAAGATATATTTTAATGCGTAAATTGTGTTCCCAATTAACTAAATACTCTTAAACACTTAAATTACGTCTTCCATTCACTCATTCGCATAAATTTCGACCATAAGACAATAAGCCAGAGTTACCAGTTAAAGCATCTATTTACTTTCAATAATTTCTACGTAATAAAACAAACAATAGACAGCGGCAATTCCTACAAAGCCTAATATTCTTGCTGATAGAGTGCTACAGTAGACCAGGAGTACTACGTTACTAGGAGCTGTAAACATCACAAGCTGCTGTTCAAGTAGTGATATCTCGCCTGCACGCCATAACGCATGCGCCAAGACTACATATGTAGGTAAGGAGCATAACAGGACCATCATCTCCAAAACATAACCTGTAAAATAACGTCATAACATTAACAAAACCTGCAACTTACAAAGAAGGATGTACCTGAACTTTACAATTGATCGTTATAAATAACAGAACTACTACTAACCATAAGTGATCTAATTATTTTAGATAAGAAGAAATGAAAGAAAGGAAGGTCGATAAGCAAGGCAACAATGGCCGAATTTATACTAGAGACGAAGTATCCGTCTGAGACGAATTGTCTACCTGAGACGGATAACTCGTGTAGGTATAAGTCTGGTGTTTAGACCAATTATGTGGCCAAACTCGCCTTCAACTGATTCGGCCTGTCAGCAAGTCTTGAAGACGCGAGCGAAAGACGATTTTGGCCACAAAATTCGTCTAAACACCGGATTTCTACCTAGACGAGTTATCCATTTCAGGAAGACAAATTAACCAACCTCAAACTGCTAATTTGTCTCAGACGGGTGTTTCGTCTTTAGTATAAATTCGGCCAGTGACTGTTAATGCTGAGAACATTAATGCAGTAGGCGCCATATGAAAACCTTCACTCTTTGCTACGTGGCTGTTAGGTTAAGAGCAAAGCTGTTAACAGATTCAAAAACACAATTGTTAAGCTGCGCCTGTGCGCAAGTGTTCGTTACTTTGCTATTTCCTTAAACCTGTCTTGAAGACATTCATTAAAGTAGTTCCACAGCATGGATGTCCTATGGTGCAGTTTTCAATTGAGTGTCGGAAAACCAAAACCAAAGCAATCACCCTAGCCAATCACAAATTACAGACAATCCAGTGAACCAATGTATATGTAGTAGACGCAGAGCGCGGCAAAACATGTTGGGGCAAGTTCGATTGGTTCTGATTTTACTTCTGATTAGGTGACAAAGTAGCGCGAGATTTTGTGAGTCGATTCGAGTGTGGTTATGAAAAACTAAAGCAAATACAAATTACTTTCGACACTAAGTGAAGACCTGTCTATATGACTGATTAAAGGGGACCATCCTCGTGAAGTTGTTGGATTACTAATTTGTTAATTGTGGTCATACAAACATCTCTTTAATAACAACAGGTGAGGGAATCTAAGAGAAAGATGAACCTCGAGCAATTACGATTATAAACGCTTGTTCTGTTACGCCAATAAATTAAGTAACATGTAAGCCCCAAGTCAAATCACTCAACAACAACAATAATAACAACAGCAACAACAACAACACAATCTGTGTCCCCAAAAGTAGCCAAACCTATAACCTTCCAGGTACTTGTTGGGTGGAACAACAAGGTTCATAATAACACATATCCTATTAGGCTGCAAAGCTCAATGAAGTCTGAGTATGTAGGCACATAACTGGGAGAACGCCTTCTTTTTTGTTGAGTTGGATCTGCTACGCAGGGTTTTAATCTGGTGCTTTACGACTTGCAAGAATGTTTGCATACCTGTCACTGACAACCATGTATTCTGTGTTGGTAATGCTTCAGTTACAGTCCTAGAGTACATACACACAGCCAAAGCTACTGCGGCAGGTAGGGCCGGCGAGAACTGGAGCCGAACACCCTGGATGTATGGAGTGCCTTCCGGCCTCAGAAACAACAATAAAATAATGGCAAGTGTAATCTAAGAATAAGAAAAGGAGATTTGCACGAGGTGAGAAAAATAAATTGTTGAAAGCAACATCAATACTCTAACTGTAATCAGCTTATCATTAATGTCAAACCACCTACCCATAATTCCCAGTAATCAGAAGGAGAACATAGCAGAGCCAAGAAAAATGAAATGATTATCGAGATGTTGGAGAAAAATGAAAAACTCTGAAGAACAAGACCAGTAGGAAGCTTGCCTTTCTTCTCTTCCTGTATGTACAAGCCAAAAAGAATAAAACGACAAATAATAACTTTAATAAACGATTTATTAAAAATAAAAATAAAAAACAATGAAAGACTGAATGCATCACAGCCTGATTCTCAGACGGTGCAAGTCGCTCGAGGACACGGACTCTCACGTCGGAGACAGTGCGTGGCCGCAAGCGACCTGGACCGTCTAAGAACCGGGCTATGATGCATCATGGATTCACACTAGTTACCAGACTCTCTTCCTGTGCCACAGCGTCTCTCTTCAGTCCAAGACCCAGAACAAGGTAAAGGCCCAAGTGATAGAATAAGCTGGAAGGTACTTGAGAGGGCTTGTGAGGTCCTTAAACAAGGGAAGAGGAAACAAAAGACATAATAATAAATTTCTCGCGGTTAATTAACATTGTTGCTGAATTGCGTCAACAAACCTTTCCGTGAATCGAGGCGGGTGGAAGTTAGCGTTTCTGACAAAATACAGACCAGAAAACAGCCACTAAGAAGCAGAAAAGGAAAGCTAAAAAAAAAATTAACGTAGATGTTAGTTCAAACAGCGGCATGAAATAAACTGGGGAGCTATTGGAGCTGAAATTGAGTGAGAGCTTTACAAAGGCGATTCCTAATAAACAAGCGAACCAAATTCAAAATCTACAGGCCACGACTGGGCTGTGATGAATGACAAAATCGACAATCCATGATGCAAGGCGACCCTGAACAAAGCGAATCTGAGGAATTTACATGAGATCTAATTCGCTATTTTTTCGCCAGTCCCTACCATGATTCTTTTGGAGTAAGCTGCACACTGTAAGCCTGCAAAGTTCGCTGGTTTTGTTCAGCTCCGTGGGAAAATGAGTTGCGCAAAATTATTTTCTTACTTTCAGAAACATTTAGCAAAAAACGGGTTCGTTAAACCAGAGCGAGCAAGCACTGTATCCGCTTTTACTCTTTGGCCAGTGGCACATTTTTAGCTAGATACCTTTGGTTAGCAGGTGCTTGTCCGTGAATTGGCTTCCAAGACGTCAACAATAAATAAAACGTAATTGCGGATGAGAATCCACAAAAGAGACAGACGAAAGGAGGACGAAACACGGGAAGCATCTGTCATGGTAAAAAGAAAACAACGGGTGGTGATGTCAATGAATTAAAACAAGCTACTACAGTACCTCAGGTGCACTGGGCCGCACAGGAACCATTCTAACACTCCAATCAATGAGGATTTGAAACGTTTTTAATCCACTGAAGTTCTTATTTCCCTCAATGTAATAGACGGAACGACTCAGAACAAACCACTTGTACTGTATTCAGGAAAGGGAGTTTTACTTCCAAGTTTAGTAACGGCTACGAACGAGGGTTATTCTAACACTTTTGTACACTCAGTTAGATAGCGAGCAAGTTCTAACACGACTCGTTCGCTCGCAGGCTACTTCATACTCACCAAGGAAGACGCCTTCAAGCCGGGTGCTAAACCAATCAAAACAGCGATGGTGACCCTCTGCGACCAAGGAGCCTGTTCCATGGTTACTACTTTTGTTAGCACCGCTATCAGCACCGATACGGCAACAAGAATAAGCCAAGGGAGAAATACAGCTCTGAAAAACCAAAATCGTTGCTTCCATATTCACCCGTGACAATAAAGCAGCCTCATTTGCAGCACGAAAGAACTCAAGAAGACGTGGGTAGTATACTACATTCAACCAGGTCCTAACCAATCAGAGCGCAGTATTTATTGAATGGACCAATCAGAAAGGCGGACGTGCTCATTTGCATTTTAAAGACCGTCAGTAACAACGTCTGTACTGTATTTTAAAACCTCGTGAATGCAGCGAAAACTAAACATCAATAGCCACAGAGACACGGCTTAAGTCATGCTACAATAATATTGTAATTTTCTGAGAATTTTAGCTTTTTAAGTTTTATTTTGTCCTATTTTTGTTTTACTCTTTTTCCCCCGCCTTTGATAGCCACCCCATCTGTGATTTAGATTAGCTAGCCCTATTTGTAACTTTTTAGGGCTTCTAACTTTTACTTTTAGATAATTTGAGATGTAATGCGCATTTGAACATATCCATATGGAATTTGCGCATTACAAATTCTTCTTCATCGTCATCGCCCTTTATTAACCCCGAGATTGCGTAAGCAATCTATTGGGTTTTGGTGGTGGTGCAGATTATGCAAATGATGTCATTCCATCATCTGTAAACGTTTTGGAGTAATTCCGCTGACCAGTAGATAAAGCCCCTGAAATCACTGTATCAGTCAATATCGCACGCACGTGCATCGTTTTACACTAGTAGGTCTAGCTGCGACTGTCGCACTAAAAATGGAAACTTGTTTTGTTTGCTTTCTGGGTATAGTTCATTTCACATTTCTGTTACAATTCTAATCTTAAATTGACAGTTAACTCTAAACAAGACCAAATGTTGGCTTTTGTAATACGCATTGGGAACGTTTTTGACGACAGAGGTGAAGTTGCTGGAAGCTGCTATTGTACATTACCGCTCTGGTAATATGGTTAGCTTTCTATGGTTAGCAGCCACGTTCCAATCTAGTGGACCTGAGTTAGATTCCGGGATTCATCAGCGTTTTTTCCATTTGTTTTTTTAAGCCACCGGTCTTTTTCTTTTCTCGTTCAACCCTTTTTTGGTGAAGGACATCCACAAGTAGCTACATGTACTTATTTCAAGCTTGGAACCAATAAGAACACAGTTTTAGACGTTACGCGACCTTACTGTTTTGCATAATCGACCTTCAATTGCATCCCATGGCTTACATGTTGTGCGTTGGTAATTCATAATAAAAAACTCGATTTCTTTGAAGAACTTTTGCAGCTACCCTGCGAGCAGAGTCGCTTCGATCTTATTCGCAACATATTTGCTTTCGATCTAACTGCACTGAGTCACGTAAAGCAGACTACGCTTTCGTCTTCAGGCGGGAAGAAAAATATGTTGGGAAAGGCGACGAGACGTTTACAAGGTACAGAGTGACTCAACTGAGAAAAAGTAAATTCACTCGAGCAAAGCAGCTCATGTAGTGGAGGTTTGCCAGTTCTTATACTTCATGTAGTATGCATGAAAAGTTATTACTTAAGAAAAAAAAGACTGCTGTTATAACAAGTAGAGCCAGAAGTCAATATGGTAATTCATGTAACTAGGACAACCCGTAAGCCACACATGCCAATCATCACCCACTGGGAAATCGACGGGTTTGCTCATAGAGCACTTTGATTGAAAACGCAATTCTGTAGATATGCAAGAAAGCACGTGCCTGTTGGATATTTAAAGCAGTTTATATGAAAGTAATCTTCCAGCTGAAAGTAGTGGTTATTCCTTGAGCCCCGACTGTACACAACTTACTCTGATAACAAAATGTTGTCAATTGTGAAGGCTGGGTAGAACAATGAGACCATATACATGATAAATCCTTGCAGAACCTGATAAAAATAAGTAACAAAAAGCAATAAACTTTCTTAAAACTCAATAACAACCTACAAGAAGTAAATATTTTACTTATTCCTATAGTCCTCAAAGTATTTGCTTTCCACCAAAGTGGCTTGGGTTCTATTTTCATACTGCTTAGATACACACATGAGCACTACTGTATGTTCATTGTTGGCGCTAATTTTCTCTACTTCATTTTCCAGTTTTCTTCACCAAAATTTCCCAATTTCAATTTAGGATAGTTCAGGGACAAACTTACATCTCAAACAGTGAAGAAAGGTATAATACTCACCCTGTAACCATTCAGGTCTGGTTGGATAATTTCCACTAGAACACTCACACACATAACAAGGACGTTGAGCCTCTTGAGAAAGAGATTGTGTGAAAAGTGCATGTATGAAAGTTTGAGGCAAAGGGCTCCCCAAATGAACAGCACACCAGCTGAAAGAGTTCAAAAAATATGTTTCGATGCTGCGTTAATCCCAAGTTAAAGTCGAATTCAACATCTTTTAAAGTCACTTTCTAGTAAAATGAACTTGAAGGCCAAAGTTTAGCTCTTTCATTCCCATGCTCGAAATGCCACTTCACTTTACTGACTACTGTACATTTGTCTAAGAAGGGCTGCCTAAAGGATTGTGCGTGTACCAAGAAAATACAATTAACTTGTGGGATATTTCATGGTATACCACTGGGAAGCTTTGAATAACTAATATACATCAGAGGCGTCTTCAAGCACTTACATGTATGACAGCAAACTACAATGCACAAAACACACCGGGCTGGGTTCCATATAAAAATGGCATATTTAGGGTTAGTTAACTGCCGCGCACTTTCTTTTAAATGGAAAACGAACAGTTTAAAAAGTGGTGGGGTGAGGAGGATTCTTGAAAGACGTAGGAAGTTCAGCTGCCATATTCAACAGCAGCTTACTGGTAAACTATTGGCAGAAAAACACTGCACTCACCCAACACATCAGCAGATGAAGGAATTCTGTAAGTCATCATAAACCACAAAGGATGCACAAGAACATCATATGCTCCAACTGTTGCAATTCCTGATGCTATACAGAGCTTTAATCCCTAGAAGTAAAGCAAAAGTTAGAGTTGGGTTCTTCACTAGAGCCACAAAACAACAGCAAACTGAACAAATCATCATGAACATATCTCCAGTTTGTCACTGATTTTAAAACACACATGCCTCAGTGCTGTATTGTCCATACTTGCACCAATTATTTCAAGGTAAATGAAGGACTGCCTCCTCATGGACAAACTAGTCCACGCTGCTGGAGCTTATCTCGGTAATCATACCTCCCTAAACACATAGGAGACTAGGAGTAGTGTTACTGCTAATAGATGAGGTGTTAGCAGGTTGCTTCAGGTGATTCTATCAGGTTGCTTTGTCTGCTGGTCAGTTAAAGTGTGGAACTCGCACTAGAATACATCATAACGACCTCAGCTTGTGCCGCAGGCCAAACCTCTTGATTTTAAGTCTGATGCACTGACCATTACGTGTAAATCTCCCACCTTGTTATTCCAAACTGCTTAAAAAGACGTTACGCAAAAGAAATACTCTTATAATTGTACATAAAATGAAAATGATAATTTGAATACTCACGTCATTTAATATCAGGTCCTTGGGTGCCTCAATTATCTTGCTTACGACAAATGTAAAGAGAAACATCAGAGTTGAAGGTGACATAAGGACTATGTTGGGCAGCAATACTGAGGTTGTCTGAGTGAAGGGGAGGGTCATGGATAAACACAGTGGCAACTTGGAACCATGGATAGCAATGCACAGCAACATTGACTGAGAATGAATCCTGCCCACATTGTGCAACCTAACAACAGAAATGACATTATCGGTACGAAAAGTTTAATCTAGATAAACTTCTCGTCAATGGTTGTCCTATTCACTTTATTAGGAAACTTAAGATTTGAATACAAATACGAGATCGAGTAGGAGAACGATTTTTCAATTCTAGTTTGCAGGCTTGACATTATCATGTCACACACCCATCTCATCCCACGAGCTTCCCTCTTAAAACCAACATGAAGAGCGAGTGGTCTGGAAATGACTGATTTGAAATTAAATCTTACTGGCGACCAGTTTTTTCTTTTAATGTCATTATCAGCGGATTCCACGAGATGAGATGAAAACGTGAAATTCTAGAGCTGGATTTATTCTTTTTAGCTTTTTTTCTTTTTGACAGAAACAGTCGCAGGTGGGCTCCTGGTCACAGGGGCAATTATCGACACAGGTGGAGGTTACTGCATGATAACTGCCCAGTAAATTTGCACCACGTGATGTTAAGTAGCCAATAGAATTTCGAGAAAATTAAGCGTGGGTTATAATGTTATATATACACAATTCTAGCAAGGTTTTGTAAATATATTTTTAACTCCCGGCAAGATTTTGTTCGGTGACAAAACTCGAGTGAACTTTAACTTCCAATATAAAAATTTGCCAGCCACATTTAATTAAGTTGAGGAAGAGATGTATGTGGAGCAGATTTGCTGAGTACTCCTGATTTTCAGTTGGAATTGACATACACGTAATGTGTGCACTTCAAGAGTTGAGCACAATGTGAATTACTGAAGCTGCCTTACTGCGTATGTTTATTAGCTTACCTTTCAGCAATGTAACCAGCAAAGAGCATGGTTCCCAGAAGAAAGTAGACTGGATAGAGCTTTTCAGTCACAAGAACATTTTCACAAAGCATAAACACTAGAGAGAAGGAGAGAAAAAGCCCGTACAATGTAGATGTGAAAAATTAATCTACAGTGACAAGAAATTCACATTGAATTGTAAAATGTGCTTATTAAAATTGTTGTACTAGTCTAATCAATTTTGTTTGGGCAAATGAAATGATGGTGAAATAACCATGTTGTTTTCTTCAAGAATAACATAAGATTTGTCTAGTCTCTGAGTTTTACTGGGTACCAATGTTGACTTTTGATACAACTTAGATAACCCAAATCTTTCAATCAGGGTCAATAATTTTCAGCTGAGGAAATCAGACATCACAGTTCATGTTAGTGGGCCTCACCTAATGATTGAGTGACCAGAAGGGGATTTAACCACTCCCTGTTGGGACCAGAAGCTACAAATACACACAGCACTGAAAGACAAGTAACTAATCCAAGAAGTAAGTTTACTCCCCATAGAGGGACAGAGAAAAACGAAAATTTATACCTTTCACAATTGTCAAGGTTGCAATTATAACAAAAACGAGACAATGTTCTTGTATTGGAGTACCACGTTATAAAAATTTACATTCATTCTAAGTTGCCATTGCTTTCCAGGCTTGCAAACAGTTTTATTACACAACAAACTTATCAGAGTACTTTATTGTTGGTCCAATCCATATCTGTATTCTAAGTATCAGAAAAGTTTCTACAGCTCTTTTTCAGTCCTCAAGTCATGCTAAGAGTATGTCATAAACCAAAGCTTTAAAAAAAAATCAAACAAACAAAACTAAACAATAAACCAAGCTCATTCAGGACTAAATCAGAAGAATATCAGCCATCAGGCTTTCCTGTGTGGACCTCACTCAAACCCTTCTGTCCCTACTGTCAAGACCAAGGACAAATATTCTTCCAGAGCCCTTGTACTACAGCTTCAGTTTGAAGAATTCAAATTAATCAACAAGCAACTGGGCTATTAAAACTGAAGGATACGCAAGTGACCATGGCAATGTACACAAACCAAGTAAAGAGGCAATAGTAAGTGCAGCATACAGTATGTAGTGGTATGTCTGCAAAAAAAATCAAGTTGCATAAATTAATAATGATTCATTTTCTTCCTTTTCATTTTTTCATGTAATGTTCTATTTAATTGGTGCTAAAAAATAAAAGCTTTTCTATAACATGACCTGCACAAGTTAATTAAGAAGTAAATACTATGGGATCTATTTTAGACTGAACATTACTTTAATTTGTACCTTCCATCTTTCTCGCCCACTTGTGAGCCCAATTAAAACACAGCAAATGACATTTCCTATTATAACCGGCAGCATATGTACACCCACAGTGCCAGATGACATCAACATTATACACAACAGCATCTGAAGTGGTTAACAATAAATCAATCAGACAAAAAAACTAAATTTATGGTACAAGTCAAATGCTACCATGGAATGCCATTCAAATACAAGTAATGTAGAAATGCACTAACACTAACTAATGAGCTTTCTTAAAGTAAGTATCAAGTTTCTCTTCAAGCTATAGCTTTGCTCATTAATTGATGACAGCAAAACCACATCTTATGGCTGCTTGTTCATCAAACAACACCCTACGTGAAATAGCCCTTTACTGAAAGAAAAAATTATCCTTGATCATTAACTATGATGATAGGGCTCTTCGTACAAACATATTTTACATTTGATGACCAGATACATGCCACGTTATTTCAGCTGTATTGCAAAGTAGTTTACAAAATTAAGGAGTTGTGATCTACTTCTTAAATTAAGTTCTCCCACAACTGTTTTACGACAAATTGCCTTTATGTGAAAAACATCTATATATTTGCTTTGAGATTCCTTTGTCAATGAAATGCAAAACTTTAAATTATTTCTCCACACTAGATGCAATTGACATTGCTGATACTAGATATTAGAGGATGCACATCACACATGCAGCTTCGAGTAAATAGCCAAGCTCACCATGAGTCTCTGTAGCTCAGTGGTTATAGCACTTGACCATTATCTGGGAGATCATGAGATTGAATCCTGCAGGGACTTTTTTCTTTGTCCCATGTTTGCAGCGTGCTGAACTATTCACCTTTTACAACTTTATTTCTTGATTAGACTTACTAGACTCCCTAGGCCAGATCCCAATTTCACTTTGGCTACTGTCTCTTTGGAAAGTTCTGTTCAAAATAAAATATCTCTTAACAATCAGTTATAAAAAATCCATGATAATGCATGAAACAACGAAATGTTCCTATGTTCCTGAGATTAAGATAAACTACTACTAACAGTATTTATGTACATGTGAAGACAAGAAGACAAGAGGGAGAATAAGAATGTTCAATAACACTTTCCCATCATTTTCTTTACCCTAAAACCAGACTTTGTACTATGTTTTGAGATGCCTGTAATCAGGAAAAGTAACTAACTACACCCTCGTTAACCAGTTTTCACAAGTACCAATGTTGCCTCCTTGTAACATTTGTGCTAATTTTGCTTGTTATTTGTACTCTACTTAGTGGAGTTGGACAACATTTGAGCAACTTACAATAGTTTGGAATACAAATGCTTTACCACTATTATGTTCTTAAATGATAATTTAACCCACCTAAAAATTCCATCTCTTCCTTGATGTCTAGACATGTACAAAGAAACACAGGAAGAAGACCACATAACAGCAACTTAACCTGGTTTCATAAGGCAATACAACTGAAATGAGCTTGGCCTTAGGACTAGTTAAGATAATACACCATGAAATTAATACACATAAGGATCATCAAGACTGTGCTCTAAGAAAATTTTCAGGGAGCCCTATGCCAGCTAGGGTGCCCAGCTCTCCAAGCTGATCACCCAAAACAATTAGGTCATCAATTGATTGATTAATAAAGTAATTAATTAAAATTATTAAGTCATGGTTTAATTAGTTAGTAATAAATTCAACCATGGAATTAAATTGTACAAGTGATTTCGAAGCTTTTTGGTTTTGCTGAATGGCGTACACATTGTCAAATTACTCCTGGTGGCTTTCTACCTGCAAACAAGTTTGACTTTCCCAGTAACCATACCACCATTTCAAATTATGTTATCACAAATGCTAACAGATAGTTTTTCAGTTTAGATTTTTCCAAACTCTAAAATGTACAGCTGCTGAGACAATGAACGCGATGGTTTTTCCGAGAACTGCATGGTGGATTTCATAATGACAACCGAATGCTCTGTAAAAATAGAAACACGCACAGACAACAGGAGCAGAATTTATTTTGCAAAAAAGTGTCAAAATCTCACATGCTGGACGATCTGCGTGGCTGTTGTAAAGCAGAATTATGTGATATGTGTAAAAAGTAACAATACCGGCAGAAAAACCAACGCTTATAAATTTAAATTTGATCTAAAAAAAGAAGATGAAGAGGCTCTCCCTGTGATGCACCACTTCTAATTACCTTTTTCTTATGTTTTATTATTTTACTCAAGGTAATTCCCTTGAAATTGTTCTACTCTCAAACTTTTTTTGAAACTTGGCATAATTAACATTCATGATATGAACATTAAAAAAATGCAATAAAAAAATGGGGTCACCGTGCTTGTTTACGCATCAGCAGGCTCCTAAAATGGGGTATTTTTACTGGTTGCGCGTTAAAAATTCGAATCACCTTCATACATAATTAAGTCTTGGTTACTTGAAAGACACAAAATTTTATTTTGAAAGTAAGGCTTCTTTTATTCACATAAGCAGTATTGCTTCATTTAAGCCATTTTTGATTGCCTGTTTGTGGGAAGATTACGCTTTTTTGGACAGTTCCGTGGCCAGCTTGAAGTCCTCGCCTTGGCCAAAATACACCCAGTATGGAACTATTTTCCAAAAAAAAATCATGTTCTACTATCAAATTTTTTTGTCTTCAAATATGTTCTTTATTTGACTGTTCTTAGCAAATACCTGGAAAAAAAAAATCGGGGGTCACAGCGCTCGTTTAAGAGAAAAGGAGCATTTATTTCGCTATCGAGGTTAGTTTAAGGGAAATCTCTTACGTTTTGCACACGCACGCACTCATGCACATGCGCTAAGGATGCGAAAATCATGTGCAGTAGAGATGTGGGATGCAATACTAAGGAATTACCTCAAGCTCACTTAACAAGCAGGTTGCAATATTCATTTGATCTCAATAACACACAAGCTACGGTATGTAGCCAAATTAAAGAGATACTCACCCAAGTAATAAGATGTAAGAGTTCCAGAAAATTGATCACAAGAAACATACTGCCTGGAACAGTGACTAGGTTTACTAACAAAAGTGTCTTTTCAAGACTGCTTAGGATAAAACCTAAAATAGAGTCAAATCTAAAGTTATTATTAGTAAGTGCATGGAGAATGTAAAATGTCATCAACTACCAGACACTTAAAGCTCACAGCTGACTGGTTAACTACACGTATTTAAAGTGAGATATACTTGTTATACAATGCTTTTGTGTGGTATACCAAGGAAATCATGTCCCACAAAACAGAGTTTTCTATTTTCTCGGTGTACACACGATCCTTTTAACTATTTTATACCACGCCACAGAAAATACATAGGCCAACACAATCAATGCAGCAACATAAGCGCAGCACAAGATGGAAAGGTTGGGTATAACACTGCCAAATATACAATAGTTTTCCTGTATTCATATTGGCTGTATTTTCTATGGCATGGCATAAAACCTGATATTTATGCAGAGAGGGATTTTTCTGATTTTACAAAAACAATATAATTCAAATAATTTCTATTACAGGGCAGGCTTAAGTCACACGCAGGCCACTGACCTACACTGCAGAAGCTTATCCCAGTTTCTATAATTAACAAGACTAAGAGTATTGCTTATATTTCCCCTGGATGGAATGCTAGTCCATTGCAGGTTAGCCCTGGGTGAGAAAGGCAGTATGAAAGCAAAATGTCTTGTACAAGAATGCAACATAATGAACCTGGTCAGCACTCACACCAGGATGGCTCAACCTGCAGTTCAATGTGCCGATTATTAAATAAAAATACACAGTGTCTCCCTCCTACAGAGGAACCTTATTATACCAAAGAGCCAGGGGACTTGAAAAATATGTTTGCTATAATGAGGTTTCATCATTTTGAGATTCTTTTCCATATAATTTACTGTTATTGGGGTGAAGAACATCATTCGTTATACTGAGGAATTTGTTGTATAGAGGTTCATTAAATCAAGGTTTCACTGTGCTATATACGAGGATGTTAACTATGTGTACACAAATAAGCATTCCCTGTTAGTATAAAGGCATTTTCAGCCAATTAGAGAATAGTACTTACGCTCAGGAGGTCTCTCCTCTCCAGCTTTATGGACTATATTCTGATGCATAAAAGATGATCTACTTGGTGGGTAGAAAACTTGAAGAAAAAGAAATCTGAAATGCAAAAAATTCATAGAGTTAGTGAGTCTTGTTATTATTCAGGTCCAGAGGCATTTCCGAGACACTACATGAATCTCTGTGGAACTTTGCCCCTATTTCTGTATTAATTTTTGAGGAGGAGATAAGCTGAGCATCTGAAGAGAGAAGACTGTTAACTGAGTCCTCCCCCAAAACACAACATACATAAACAAGGGCCTGAAAAACATTTCAACCCACACCTTAAATTCAACCAGAAGGCAAATTTATAACCCTATAGGGCCAGTTTACATGTACATAATTTATTAATAAAAGTCACATAATAGTTGTGTCAAGTGAATCATATCTACCTACCCAAATATAATACAGAAGAAGGGTGTCACAGACCAGCTGAACACATTTCCTGACACCGCTGTCAACGTCAGCTGACCAACTATTGGATAGCTAATATATAGAATATACTCCATATTCTGTACAAAGAGATCATAGGATTACAAAATTATTAAAGATATACTGAACTCTAAAGCCTGAATAACAACATACAGAATGTAATGCAACCCATACTGACTTTTAATAATTATTACATTCAAACAATGTATTTGATATTGAAAGTAGCAATATTAAAGAGACCTGTTAAAAAATAAATGTTACCTAAGAGGCTTAATAAGAGAATGTCTGTTATGAAATGTTTGCCCATCACAATATCATGGAAAGCAATATTTTTAATAATAATAATAATAATAATAAT
>Ga0126338_10000027_pt1 | contig 40698 bp, 22 predicted proteins | sample OrbCmetagenome_2_FD_92529 | JGI IMG/M metagenome (GOLD analysis project Ga0126338, IMG submission 92529) | Coral microbial communities from Petempiche,Puerto Morelos, Mexico - Orbicella C C metagenome | ecosystem: Host-associated > Invertebrates > Cnidaria > Coral | place: Petempiche,Puerto... | reverse complement strand
GTGCGGGTGTTGAGTAAATAAAATGATCGCTCTATTGAAGGCATGTTTGTTTTTCAATCCTTGTGCGCGCGCTGAATTGCATCAGCAAAAGCGCGCGCGAAAACTGTGTTCGGCCACCTTAAGTGCGCCCCAACTGCCAAAGTAACCTATTGACAACGGCCAGTTACTAATCATGACTAATCAACGACTGACAAACGATGCATCCAAACCCCATTTTTGATTGGAAAAGGTCGCAAAACTTGATGTATACCGCCCGTCGTTTGTTTCTCTTTCTGTTTGGTTTCTGTTTTATTGATATATTTCGATTGTTTAACGTATTTACATGCTACACTAAGTATTCTTTTAAAGCCGGATAAAAATGTTGAACCCCACGAAAAAAAAAGCCGGTGTCATATTACACCCAAACCTCCCCATAACGGCCCCTCCCTACAACGGCCACTGTCCTTCTGTTCCCAAGGTGGCCGCTGTGGAGAGGTTCGACAGTATCAAAATCAACATCTGAAAGTACCTGGTTGAAGACTAGCTCGTATTAACGAAGTCGAAATTATGCCATATGCTTTGCCAGCTTTGTGTTACTTTACCCATGCAGCCAGTGCGTGCTTCCCGCAGAAATAATTGTGAAAAACAACTCACTGATCGAATGACAAAACAATTATTGAACTGACGTTCAGAAAATACCGTGATTTTGCAATGTATTGCAGATCAGTTATTTGTCGACTCAGTAATGACAAATCATGATATTTTGCTCAGCCTCATCCAGTAATTGCTAATGGGCCATATTCGTATTCCCGGTGTTGGGCTGGAACTAGCATGTAACCGAGGTTAATGCGGGGAGTCTTTGCAAATGTAAATGACATCCCGGCCTGAGGCTTCATTGCAAGCTAGTTTCAGTCCAATGCCGAGAATGCTTATATGGCCGTTTGTTCGTTGCTATACGCTACTGTTTGTTTACATCCAAAGTCCCCAAATCCCATTCTTACAAGCTTGTTTTAACGCATTTAAATTACTAAGTTTGAGAACAGGGAAAACAGCACTGCTCTTGTAATTTCATTCTTTCCATCATCTCCTCCAGCACATTTGGCAGCTCCGATACTGACATCATGTCGTTCTTCTGGATCAGTGGTTGATGTTGTAAAGTACAACATCCAGAATGTCCATTTTGTCCTGAGGAGTTTGAAAATCGCAAACGTTAATACCGCTACTCGCCCTAATAAGAAGAAACTAGAATTTTTTACCTACCGACTTTTGGCTTTGGAGAGAAGCAAAGGTTGGCAAAAAGCGTCTTTTTTTGTTCGCTTACCGTACCTAAATTCGCCATTTAGCCAATCAGAAGCCGTAACTACCGTCTTGATATCCTCCGATATCAGGAGCCATAATCGATTATGGCTCCTGCCGATATCAAGTCACTGACCTGAGATGGCTACGATATTAGCCTGCGAACAGGCTCCCGGTAAGCCCGAACGAACTCTGTCCCCGCCCCGATCACTTTGCTCTCCGAATTCTTCTGTTTCGCGCTCGCCGAAATTTTTTCCCGTCCTCGCCGAGAGCCTGTTCGCAGGCTACTACGATATCGTGGCCACTGTTAAGCAAATTAATCAAAAATTCCCTACCAGCTAAGAGTTGGACAATCGTCAACTTCGCGATGTTTGCCCAAACTATTAAAACTTTTTGTTTCTAAAATGGAGCCAGAGTTTTCTTTCTACATTTCTCCCTAAATAGTAAACTGCACAAAACTTAGAAGTAAAATTATTTCATTGATCATTTTTGCACCGTTTTGTTGAAACTGACTCCTGACTCCTGACTGTACTATGAAGGTGTTTGGTTATCTGTACATGCCCGAAAATGATCCCGGGACCGCAAATGACCCACAAATTCTTCGTCTTCTCCTCAGTTTTGGTTTCGATTGAGAATTTTGACCAGTCCGCAAACGACAAGATATGGGACACTGGGAACGAAGGAAGGGTAGCGCGCGCGAAACACGCGCGGAGTTTGACAGAAAACGAGGAGATCTGGTAATGAAAGAGTTGTGACAGGAAGAGATGCAAGATGGCGGCCGGGATTCGACCATCTTCTGGTCACTCCCATGGCCATCCTCACAACCACGCCATGCCGAGACGGAAAGTCACCATATCGTTTGTGATAAGAGACGAAGAAGAACCTCTTCACCGGTCAGGGGTGAACGCACTTCAACTAGACCAACATACCGGTCGGTTATATTCTGCAGGACGAGACTCCATCATTCGATGTTGGAATACAAATGTGGACAAGGTGTGAATTGTAGTGTTCTTGGATGATAATAACACTTAGGTTTACCTTGTTGGAAGCTGTGGTTGCTAATGTAGTTATTAGTTAAGTCATGCAATGTTTGTTATGAGTCTCTGCAGTCTTTTGTTTCATTTTCCAGTTGAATGAGTGGCTCAGCGTATTCTGTATTGTTTATGCTCATAAAAAAATTCAGCCTTAACTCAACTTGTTGCATGTACATTGTATGTAGGCAATCTTTGAGTACCTTGTTTACCCAGTAAAACCCTGGTAGATGGCAAAATTAAAACTAGTGTTCAGCATATTATCAAAAACGCGTTGTTTCAAGTGAAGTACGTAGTTTTAAATATGCATGCCATGACAGATGTTAAGTTTAAATCATGTTATCTCCTCATGAGCGTAAAAAGATAATTTGTGAAATTGGGTAGAGATGACAAAATGATAGCTTCTATAAATATTAGCTATGGCAAATATGTAAAGAACATGTTGAAAATTGAGCAAAAATTTTCTGTTGAAAAAAAGATAAATTTATTGTGTGATGCATGTTTGTATGGCTTTGTGTTGAAGAGTTGCCATCCAACCATATAAATGCCTGCAAAAACTGTTGTATTCTGGTGGGAGATTTAGAACAATATCCTTTGAACTTGGCAAAATGACTTAATGTTGGATGCTCTCTCTTGTCATGTTATCTTTGTTTTAATTTTGGTTAATTGCTAAATTTGAGATGTAAACAAACATGTCAACAAGGATTACCCTGTTTCTCCTAATACCCTGAGTTATTGGAAGTGGGTTTGTAACAGAGACTGGGAGGAAGGGGGCGGGGGGAGTGGTGGGGCGGTCCGGGTGGGGACAGAGGTGGGAGGCAGTTTCCTTTTCGGCCTGAACAGGGATGTGCCCCCTGGGTTAGGGTTAGATAGTTTTTGTTGTAAGAAGGTGTTGTAAAAAGGTGTATTGAACATGATAGATGTATATACATGGGTTTCGTGTAAAGTCTTGAACGTTATTAATATAGAAATTATGTATGGGTTGTTGACCAAGCTTTTGGTCAAGATCGCTGGATATTGTCCTTTTGTTGTATGTTTATGGACCAAGACAGAGTCAAGGTCCATAAACTCCTAAAAAGAAGAAACTGATGTCTTTTGTGAAAAATATTCCACTGAAGATTTTGCAGTCAGTTGCAAAATTGCTGCAATAGAGGTGGCATAGGTTATTTGAATTCCTTTTATACATTACAGATCCCGTGTACCATTTAATTCTGTTGGTTGTGAACCATTCTCGTGTGTCCCCAGAATAGTTCCTTTGGACCTAATAATAAATTATACCCTTCCTATGTAACATAGTAGATCGTGATATCTTCCCCAAATTTAATGACTGTTTTATTGAAGAAGCTGAGTTAATGTAAATTTGGTTCTGCCTTCTGGTTTCAGAACTGCTACATAGCATCTTTAGAGCACCATACAGACTGGGTGAATGATATTGTTCTTTGCTGTAATGGTAAAACAAGTAAGTGATTTTGTTGTCTTTGTACAGGCTGTGATATCTTTTAAAGTTGATTGCCTATTTTTAAGTTTTCACTTTCCAGTAGGGGTACTAATACATTTCTATTTACCTCCAAAGTACATGATTAAGTGACTCAGGTCATGAAATTCTCACTGACAATAATGAAATCAAATAAAAATACACTTTAATTACTATTCTAGGTAATTAGCTTTTACTGCTTTGTCCTGGAATTTACATTACCTACATGTACCTTGTGCTCCACTGCAGATAACTCAACATACCTGCAAGTGCCTGAACTAACATTATAAAATAAATATTATTATTTTTTTAGTATTGTCTGCATCATCTGACACAACTGTCAAAGTGTGGGATTCAGGGCGGAGTTTCTGTATGTCTACCTTGCGCACACATAAGGACTATGTAAAGGCACTGGCTTATGCCGGCCATAGAGAACTGGTGGCCTCTGGAGGACTTGACCGACAGATTTTTCTTTGGGATGTCAACACTTTAACAGCTCTCACAGCCACAAATAACACTGTCACAAGTAAGTTACAGTAATGGCATTCCTTCTGTTTTGAAAGGCGGGATGCCCTCATGGTTAGTGCACTCGTGTCTAGATCAAAAGGTCTGAATTTGGACCCTGGCCGGGGTCTTTGATGTGCCATACTCTCACATTGCCTCTCTCCACCCAGGTGTATATCTAGAGGTTACTGTATGGAAAATGAGTGTGTACAATTTTTATTGATGAGGTCGATAAAAACAATGCACAAGGGAAAACAAATGAGTTAGTTTTCTGAAACGGCTCAATGAGTAGATAAAAATTGTCCAAAGTATTTTCCATAGACTAAGTGTAAATTGTTTCTTTGAAGATCCTAATGTCTTGCAAAAACTGGCCACCTTACCTCACAATGATGATGGTCTGTATTCTTTTCCTTCCTTTGTATGGATACTTAATATAATTTTTACTTTCTTTTTTGTTAATATTGACTCATTTTCTTCTGATCAGCTTCATCACTGAATGGTCAAAAAGATTCTATTTACAGTCTTGCTCTTAATAGCATGGGGACTGTGCTTGTCTCTGGCTCAACTGAAAAGGTAAGTCACTCAGCAGTAAAACAGCCAACTAGGCATACACTGTACATGTTACATAACTCAGTGGCCATGGGTCGAGGAATGGCTCGATTTCATGGCATAAATTTAATAAACATAAGGGCAATTTACATGATCAGGGTTTCAAAGTGAGGTACATGTGCTTTTGTTTTGCTAGATTTTGAGGGTGTGGGATCCTCGAACATGCTCAAAAGTCATGAAACTAAAAGGCCATGTAGACAACGTGAAGTCAATTGTCATCAATTCTGAAGGAACACAGGTGAGACATTTTTTGAGGAGATTCTTAACTTAGATATTGTTCCCTGGCTTAAAAATGCATTACAAAAACTTCCAGAATTCCAGACTTAGTTTTTCACTATTTTTATGGCTGCATGATTTTGTCTTGTTGTACAATGCTGTGTTATTTCTGTTAGACTCTTGCACAGATCTCTTTGTTGAGAAGGTGGTCATGGGGATGATGTTGCTATTCCTTATCAGAGGTCAAAAAAGAGTTGTAGACTAGGACATCTTGTGAACCTGCCCAATGTGCAACAAATTAAAACTTAGTTTTGGAACTTAACAATGAACTTTTTTCCTTTACGAAATTCTTATCTTAGGAATAGGCCATATTTGTATTCTCAGTATTGGACGGCACTAGCTTGCAATGGAGGCTCATGCGAGGGAACATCGTTAAAAGGAGAAAAACGTCATTTGCATTTGAAAAGATTCCCTGCATTAGCCTCAGTTGCAAGCTAGTTCCAGTCCAATACTGGGAATACAAATGGGTCTATTATATCTCAGGTCCTACATAGATGCTTATTACCCTACATGTAATAGTAATATGTGGAGAACAACTCAGGGAGTAATCAGACAAGTCATTTCAGAATTGGTAGAACAAGCAGCACCAGGCTGATTTGAAACTATTAGCACTGTTACTTTCTGAATTTTGTGACTTGACGTCCAATTGCTAATTAACCACTAATATCAAAAACAAACCTACAGATTGAGCAGTCTTTTAGAACTTTCTCCAAGTGTTCGTAAAGGGTCAATAATGTTTTCCCCAAGTTTTACAAACCATAGGGAAACATTAAGTGAATTGTAATTGGATACCTGTAATTGGGCCCCAAAATGACCATGTGTCAATCAACTGGCAATCAAAAATTTTGGAAAAGATACAGGGTCTCATAACACTGTCATGGGGTCAGAAGTCATAGGAACATTGATTTTAATCCTTTGGTTATGTGTTTTTTTTTTCAATTTATTCTTATATCCTAGTGTCTGTCTGGAGGCTCAGATGGAACAGTGCGTCTTTGGTCGTTAGGCCAACAGAGATGCATCACCACATACAGAATTCATGGCGAAGGCGTGTGGGCATTGTGTGCTAATGATAACTTTACTGGATTCTATTCAAGTGGTCGAGACAAACACATCATGTGGACTGACTTGAGCCTAGACAATTCTTCCACTCTCCTGTTTGTAGAGGATGCACCAGTTTTAAAAGTTAGTATTGTTAAGGATACATCAACTAAGAATGGGAATTGGCAAGAGATGAGAGTTTCCCAAAAATAAACTCTGCAACTTTGTAAAATTCTCAAGGAATTGCTTGTGTTATGATGATCAATTTGAGTTTATTTATAGAACTCTTTAAAGTGCCTACACTCTTTCTTGTGTCTCTTACTGAGTGAAGTGCAGAAAAGAATTAGTAAACTTTCTCCTTGTGTATATTTGCTGGGTTTTCCAAGCAGTTATGAATTGTGAACAACACTCCAGAAGGACGAGAAACACTCAGCTCAGCCAGATTCTTCTTATTGTGTTTTAGAAAAAACTTTTTTCATACATAATGATGTAACTTGACAGCTGAAGCACTTGGGCATGTTAGCAAATGTATTCTAACTTTTATTAATAATTGGCCAAGAAGAGTCCAAGAAGTCAAGTCAAAGAAGAGAAAGACTTGAACTCATAATCAATTCTTATTTACATTCTTGTTTACATTAATACATGTAGTTTTAATGACTAACTTGGTTAGCAATCTTGCTGTCACTGAAATTTACATTCCATTCTTCTCTATTTCAGTTGGAGCTCTGTCATGATCCCCATTCTCTTTGGGTTGCTACAACAAATTCTACAATAAATAACTGGGTAAGGATATAAGAAGACCAATACCACTAAGTCCACAATTTTGATTGGTTGTAAAAACTCATTGAAAATTGCTTAGAGAATAAACTATCATTAGATGATATCCTGAGTAGCATTTATACAACACTTCTATCAGTGATGTGTGGAGGCACGGTGGCCTTGTGGTTAGTGTCCTGACCGTGGACATTATATTGTGTTCTTAGACAAGACGCTTCACTATCACTGTGCCTCTCTTCACCCAGGTGTATAAATGGGAACCAGTGAATTTAATTTTGGGGGAGCCCTTTGATGGACTAGCATCTCATCCAAGAGAGGGGGGGAGGGGGGGGGGAGGAACAGAAATACTCCTATTTACAGAAACTAAAGATAAGCACCGACCTGATGGGCCACCTTGCTTATATGCAGACTTTACATTATACCTTTTACATGTACCTTAGCTCTAGTGGTAAATGTTTTAATACATTAATCCTTTTAATTGTACACCTATGGCAATGGCAAAAAAAGATGGCAAAGCTATGTATTGCGCTGCTGAAAACCTTCTAGAAGGCTTGTGTATTTATTAAGTAACAGAGATTTATTCCTTTTAAAATCTTTTGCAGCCAATCAAGATCCCATATATGAATGATAATGATAACATGGATGTTGGTGATTCCGATCCTCAGCCAACTTGTTTATCACCAAGAAAAACATTACCAGGTACTGTACTACATGTATAATAGGAATTGCTATGAACATTTTTTCTGTATTAATTTCAACATCTATTGCTTGGCTTACGAGTTATTTATTGGTAGCTTAAACAGAGCAATTGCTGATTTTTTGAGACCCTAGGTCACCCCTGAGTATCTTCATGTAAGGCATCAAACTACAGCCAGTTCATGTAGAACTTTTTCCACCAAAATAGCTAGAAACAAGAAACAAGTTGTGAAAATCTACTTGCCTCATGCTAACTTAAAAGTGTCTTTTTGTTTTGTTTCAGGGGCTCCTAGCATACGGAAATTCCATGTACTAAGAGACAGGAGACATGTTATAACAAAAGACTCAGAAGACAAGGTTACTGTCTGGGATATTCTAAAAGTAAGAATATTTTCATTTAGTAGTGTTTTATGTATTTTCTGTTTTGTTTTATTTCCTTATCAATACCATTTGCAAGTTGCAAATATACTTTTACTCATAATATTTCTTTTCATGAGTTCAGACTGGTGAATGAGTGATACCTAGAAAATCTTGGGTCTTGGAAACTTTGATCTGGCCTTGAAACCTTGCAAACCTTGTTTTTAACTTTTTTATTTCAACCCTTTGCGATGAGTCACAAAAGTCTCATTTTTGTATGCTTTGTTTGTTTTTTTTCTGGAAGTTTAAAAGAAGGTTTTTAGTATCTTGGCGAGTCTCAGATTTTACCATGACATAGCTCTGCCGAGATCCATGGTGGTCTTTGATTGGAAGATACTTGCATGTGAGAGATCAAACCTGAGTAATGGCTAATCCAAGATAGTACATCATGGTTCCCTATAAAACCTCATCACAAGAACATTGGAAATTTTTTATGTAAATCTCACGTGTCTCACGAGTGGGGGAATTAAGAGCAATGTTGATTTACTTAAGCTTTGCTTTTTTGTTGGGTGAACACATAAGTTAAACTTTGCTTGTTTCAGGCATGTAAGGTAGAGGAGCTTGGTGTGGTGGATTACGAGGAAGAAATCAAGAAAAGAACTCAGATGGTTTTTGTACCTAATTGGTTTTCAGTTGACATCAAGACGGGAGTGAGTCTGCTTCTGTTGTTTACATATATTTCCTTCCATAGCCATCTCACGAGGCCATATTTTGCCTGACAAAATCAGTTAAATATCTGGTCATTGAAATGCTAAATTTCTTGTCAGAGAGAGAAAGAAAGTTGGGGAATTTTATTGTAGGGTTTATTTTGGTTTTGGGATAAAAGCGGTTGTCACTTGAGTGTTGAAAGTAATTCGCATTACTTTGGTTTTGTGTCACAATGCTACGCGATTGGCCGAAAAAACTCGTGCCACTTTGTCATTCAATCACACGTAAAACTAAAACCAATCGGGGATCGTTGGCACATGTTTTCCCGCGCTGTTCGTCAGCTACTTGTATACGTATTGACTTCGAGTTTTGATTGGTTGACTGGATTGTCTGTGTCCTTTGTGATTGGTCAGAGTAATTACTGTTTTTGTTTTTAAGACTCCCAATAGACCTTTCCCGTATTCCAACAAACAATAGCGCCAAGTCGAGGTCAGGGTGGACGAAAATACCGCAAGTTTATGAAAATGTCCACCCCAACCTCGCTCTGGTGCTATTGTTCGAACGCACTGAAGTGGAATGCGGGAAAGGTGTATTGAAAACTGCTCCATTCGTGAGCATGTTTTGCTATTTTCTCTAAACTTGTTAGTTTGAAAAAGAAATAAATCTAAATCTAAAGCGTAATCAGCCTTAGTTTAGTCAGTGGAAGTATTTTTCCTAATTCTGGGGAATCGGGAAAATACGTGTTGGCAACCCTAAATTGGGAAGATCTATTTAGTTCTGAAAAAAAAAAACCACTAACTAAGTATGTGTACAGTGTATGATGCATTTCATTTCCTTTATTACAGATGCTCACAATAAATCTGGAGGAGAGTGACTGTTTTGCAGCGTGGATTTCAGTAACTGATGTTCCAGGCTTAGAACCAAAAGTTGTTGATGGAAAAGGTGTGTTTTGACGATCAATGGATTCGACAGTTGTTTCCTATACATTAACACTTCTGTTTTTATGTTTGAGCTGTTTAATTTCTGATTGAGAAGGTTTACATATTTGTATTTTTGCTGTCCCTTGTGTTGTAGTGTATGCCACGGATGTCAAACATGGTGAGTTATCCCATTCTCGAGGCTCCGTCCTCACTACGCCGGAGAAATTTGAAAACGCAGCCTTATTTCTACGACTATGTCTACCATCCACGTTAATCCGTGGCGAAAACGAAGCTCTTCTAATACGCTGTTCAAACCGGAGGAATCTGAAAACGTCGGCTTTGCGTTTTAGTGTCGGCGGAAAACATTTTGAAAACGGAGCTTTTCGAAAATGATGACGTCATTTTCTGTCCGGGTTTTCCTCAAACACAAATCCAAAATGGACGGTGATTGTTACGTTTTCAAAGTTCTCCGGCGTGCTGTGGACGCGGGTTTTAAACGTGTCACATGTGTAGTACCATTCTGTTTCTCAGTTTTCCCTGACTAACGCCCGATACGTGCGTAATTTTAAGTTGGTTATGCATTTTTAGACGTGAAAAAATCGCACGCGAAGTGGTCATCAAAAGAAAATCAAAACTGTCTAAACATAACGATATGAAACACAAAACAAAGTCCTACAGCTAGGAACTGAACAGTCTTTCAGAGTATTGTACTGATTTAAAATACAAGGCAACTCACTACAGTACTGAGGGGCTTAACAAAATGAAGAAATTATATTTAAAAAAGTTCGAAAACTTAAATTAAGGCTCAGCTGCATAATGTATATTCGAAGCTTGTATCTTAGATTTTGGGGGCTTTATTTTCAAAAATGTGAGGCACGGACTGGGTCTCATAGAGATTTTACCTTACTGGCGCAATAGTTTATATAATGAATTTGTTGTTGTCTGTTTTGTGCAGTGAATTATGGAGTACTTCTACTGCAAGCGATCTTGGAACACTGGCCCGAGACATTCTCAGGAACAGTTGACGATGCTGATCAAGACTTGCCAAGAGCTGATTCTCCAGGTCTGTCAGTGTTTCCTGCTAAAGTATTATAAAAATGCCAAACACTTCACCTAAAACTGATCATTGCCCACATGTTAGGTTGTTAGGGGTACAAGAAACTTTTCTCTTCAGAATCCAGTTTAGGGTGTTTGGGTTGTTCTGTGATTGGACAATGCAAGAATGGTAAACATGTTGGTTGTTATTTGTAGACTGATTGACAAAGTTTGACAACAAGCAGTCTCGCTTCCTTAGTTCGAGCGAGCGCTAGTTTGTCCATGAACGAAGACTGTCGATCACTCTGATAGTATAGGGGTGAAGATGACAAATTATCACTCGATGTGGTATTTAAGTACATTCGTTTTATCCCTAAGAGATAATGGAAGACTCTGTTTGTTTCCGTAGAAGATGGAGATGCCAGTGCTAGTGAAGTCAATCTCAACCTTGAATCTGTAAGTATTTCACGGGTTGCGGGAGGGGAACACGAGTGCATGTCCTCGAAACGGCGAAATTGGAATGAAGTCTGAATTGGAATTTGTGTCTTTCAAGGTATAGGGACTTTCGAATGAAGGTCCAAAACCGGCTAAAACGCGGTGAAAAAACAGCGATATGCATTTTTTTTCGATTTCCATATCACGCTCTTATGTAGATTCCATGAAGGAAATAAAAAAAGATATCCGTCATGTACACTTTAACTTGGGCCGCTAGTTCACTTTTAAGTGAAAATTAAAATTAAAAATTAAAATTCCAGCGATATCAACGCCGTGACGTCACTATTGGATTTTTTTTTTTAACAGCGTATAATGACAGGGAATGGTTTCTTCAGTGTTCCCGAGCACACTCCGCTGATCTTCACTGAGAGTAGTGGCACGGGAAGAACTCTGTTCAGACTGCTGGTCTCTGACGCCTCTGGAGAGAATGAAGGATATCTGCTGGCTGAGACTGTGCCTAACTGGGCTGTAGACGTCACTGTCAAGGTATTAACAGAGTACGCGCTTCAACCACATTATGAAGTCAATTTTCTTTACCCTTTGCGAGTTCTGGTAAAGGGGATGGGAAAATATTTCATTTAGTTTCATCAAAAGACGCGATTAGAGCGAAGACTTCTGCCAACTACTTTATTCTTGAGCTCGCTTTTCATCTATTTGTTTTTTCTGTCTTTATTTCTGTAGAAACTCTCACCGAAATTCAACAAGATAGCATTCTTCTTACAAGCTCATTCGTCGAGCTCATCCAAGGCGTTAAAGAGGTAAAGTATGCTTTGCATTGTCCTTTCTTCAATCCTTTATTTATTTCTTAAGAAACATCGTGGAAACTAAGCATCAGCTCTCAGTGCAAGGAGGATGAGATGGTCTGATTAACTACTGTGAGTTATGATTGGTCACCGTTAGTGGTTTTCAAAGCGACCATTGGCCAATCACAGCTTCCTGTACCTTTGGTATATCTGAGATTTTGTTCTAAAATTATCCGCTCAAATATATCAACCCAACTAGTTTCGAGACGCAAATCATAAGCCTTTTCAACCTCCAATCATAAGCCTTTTCAACCTTATCTCGAAAATAATACGTTTACTCTATGTTAACGCAATTTTGATTATTTTCAAAGGGACCGCCTCTCAGCTAGCGACATGTTGCACGTGCGTAAAGTTATCGAGCACGTGTACGAGAAAGTGGTGGGTAACGAGAACAACAGCAATTCAGGTAACCACGCCGATAAAGAACAGGCCGGACCACCAAGCGAGGAAGAACTTGAGGAATTTGGAGCTTTGGCTGAGGCTCGGGTCGAGCTCCTTTGTCACGAACAGGTCAGTTTTGATTGTCTTGAGGATTCGTGAATCAGAGTTTATCTTTCCTCCATCTCGTATGTCTGTCTGTCTGTCTGTCTGTCTGTCTGTCTGACTCAAACAGACAACGACAAACAGATGGGCAGACAGCAGACAGTCAGTCAGACAGACAGACAGACAGACAGACAGACAGACGGAGAGTAAATCGAAATCCTCGTGACTCAGTCAGTTGGCCATCCGGTCAGTAGGTCGGACAGTTGGTCGGACAGGGTTCATTTCTTCAGTTTTGTTGTGCTCTCAGCCAGTTTGTTTATCTCCCATTTGCCTTATGATGTTTTTACTTAGTTTACTCTCCGAGTTGGTATTTGAATTTTGAATGTGTAAACGTAACCCATCGAAAGTCTATGTTTCCTTATAAACTTGACGCCATAAGACAACTCGTTCACTGTTAAAGTGTGCGCTTAGGGTTTTTACCTTGATTTTGCATTTTTGTAGGTTCTGGACCCGAATATGGACCTTAGGACCGTGCGCCATTTTATTTGGAAAGGGGGAGGGGACCTGGTACTGCAGTATCGAATAATGAAGTAGAGACCCATGCCCCAGGTTCCTAAATATGGCCCTGCTTCAAATATGTTACAGAAGACTGGGAAGAGGTTAACTCGCTATAAAGAGAGCTATGACATCAGAGTTAATGGAAGAGTGGGCTTTAAGTTTGAAATGAGCCAGGATGACGAGAGGTTCTCTTTCTTGGATGCCGACGGAGGTGGTGTGTCTAAGACTTGAGATATCATCAGATATTTATTACATTCCGACGTTCGCTTGTTTCCTTTACGCTGAAGCGTTGTCGCCTTAATGCGTGCAAAAAAAGAGAAAGAATCACGTGACATAAACATTAACTCTACTGCACACCCACATTGTATATAGTCCGAAGCATATAACCCTTTGTGTGCTTCTTACATTGTAGACAATCATCAATTGAAAAATGTGACGCATCATAGCAGCTATAAATGACTTGTATAAAACGCGATTAAAAGAAGAATTTTGAGTTTGGATTTACCTGATGTCGAAGGTCTTCTTGTTATTTCGTAGCCGAACAACGTTCTCTTTGTGTATCGCTGCGCAGGGGAAACCCAGATAATAGAACCCGTCACAGGCTACCCTTGGACTGAATGTTAAACCCGTCAGGAGTTGTGTTGTGTACATCACAAGCGTAGGTTTAAGAGTCGTAGATTTCTTCAACCGTACGCCAACTCATTTCGTGTGTTGGTACGGAATTCTTCGTATTGATATTATTCATGTCCATTTTAAAAGCCCAATCCAAAGTTACAGAGTTGATATTACGCTCGTGCATTACGCTTCGCACTCTGCCCCTCTAAACCGCTGTTCAATACGCTAATACGGACATCTCGATTAATTCAACGTGACGAATATTTCCGAAAACTTAAAGTAAAGAGCGACGTTGGCAACCAGTCCAAAACTCTCTGAAACCATTGACGTTATCTTTCAAACTTTCACTGGAAAATTTAAATCTGAAGCTAACCTACATTAGGCAAAGTAAGACAGAAAAGAACTCGGAGGCTTTAGAATAAGATGAGTTTAAAAAGGGTACATTTTTTAAACATCTTCTAGAAGTGGAACTTTGTACACTTCTATACCAAGTCGTAACAATCTTAAGTAATCGATCAATCGAGCTCTGTTTGATAAAAAGTGAAGTAATAAAAACAATTGAGAAGTCACAGACGTTCTTTTCAAAGCGTCATGACCGACTCGGCAGAGCGTGGAGTTTCGTGTTTCTTGTTACCGTACGTTCCCGATACCTGTTGCTAAAGATACCTCTTTAATTCACAATACCAATACTTTCGAAAGTGAAAGAGGAAAAACCTTAACGAGAAATTCTAAATCTAGTTTTAAATTATTGTTGAATTAGCTATATTTGTAATTATCGCTAATGAATGGCTAAATGCATATGCTAAAATTCTTAGCGTTCCAAGAGACGCTGCTCTTCGTTCAGTTTCACACAAGTCGCGCTTTCACATCACTGGCACTCGAGCGTTGGCGATAGTCGTAACTCAATACATTTGTAATCAATTGCTGAACATTTGGTGATGCTTGTGTAAAGGTTACCATGCTGTTTTGATAGCCATTAATATTTGCCATGGCAAAACCCAGGCCGACCATGCCATGTGTAGGGGTAGAAACGAAAGCACCGTACATTCTCTGTCCGACTTCCACCGCCATAAAGCGTCGTTCCATTATTGCGTAGAGGAGAACGCCAAGAGAGAACACGTCGGATTTTTCGGTGTAGTGGCCAGCAAAAACCTCTGGAGCCATGTAGTGAAGAGTACCTACACCCGTTTGCATGTAGTACTGTGCATCGCTGAGCCCCGCGTTGCTTTGTTTGAGAGCGATGTACTTCCGGGCCAAGCCAAAGTCGGCGAGCTTTATATCCTCGTTGACTTGATCCGTTAGAAGCACATTCTCTGGCTTCAGATCGCGATGAACCGTGTTACGCGAGTGGAGGTAGGCCAAGGCATCAGCAATTTGACTCATCCACTTCAGATTCTTTTGAGGATCGTAACCCGGTCGAGCCAGCCGATCATTCAAATTTCCACCTGAGCAGTATTCCATCAAAATCAGCACGTGTGTTTTTTCCACATCGATTGACTTATCTGCTGCTATTAGTTTGATGATGTTGGGATGAGAAAGCGCGCGGAGTGTCTTGATTTCTTCCAGGGCGCTCTTAACAGCAGTGGGATCAGTTTGGCAGGCGATGTCTTTCAATGCAAATAACTCGGCAGTGTCGGCATCTCTGACAAGTGTAACAGTACCGAAACCACCTTCACCAAGAACTCGCTCAGTCTTATAGTACTTTCCCGAGACACGAAGTAAAGCCATTGCAAAGATTTTTGTTTCTCGAAGGACTTGCTAATTGTTGGAGACAGTTTTTTAATCTGACTATAACGGGAAAAATTGGCCGATTTCTCATAAACGTGTAGCGATAATGAATCTTGAATTTCTTAGAAAGAGCAGGGTTTTGGTTTCCTTTGTCTCTCGCTCATCAGACTGCCTATTGGCTATTATCCAAGAGGAACACTGTTCCCGTATGTACTGCGCCGCTCCCTTTTTGAGGCCGAGGAGATGGGAAGCGACATGGGACCGAGAATTCATGTTTTCACAATTTGCAGGCAGTCTATGATTTTGTCTGCAGTGTTTTCATACAGAGCTTTGCGTCCTGATCACCTTGATACATTTGGCGCGCGGCCCGGAGCACGGACTGGGACATTTGCCGCGGAGCCAAAAAGAACTGCGGTTCCTTCGAATGTCTATGTATGGAGATCGTTGTAAATGTGGTGAATTTTACCAATTTCAAATCCTTTGGCGGCCTCACTGGAGCTATGATTTACAGCAAGAATATTATTTTTGAGGTCGGCGTTGATGTCGTAGTTCCAAAGCGTTTCAACATAAAACTCTTGTGATAGAAAGGAGGCTATAAAAATACTGCCATAAAAAAACACCCCTTGGGGAAAAAAAGCAGGAGATCTTTAGAGTTCCAAGATATGCTGTTCTTTGCACTGTTTCGCTTATATACTGAAGTCATACCAAGCGACCTCTTGGTCACACTAACATGTCAAACATATCAATGGCTCTCATACGCTGGTGATGGTCGCGACTCATTGCATTAAGAATCAAACCTTGAAGGTATGGTGTTGCTCGTGTGAAGGAATTAAGGGTAGCACGATAGGTGGATAGCAATTTGCCATGGCCATACCCAGGGCGACCGGGCCATACAGCGGTATAGCGTTAGGAACGGATGCACCGTACATTCTCTTTCCGTTTGCCTCCTGCATAAAGCGTCGTTCAATTATTGGGTAGAAGAGAACGCCAAGAGAGAACATGTCAGATGCCTCGGTGTAGTGGCCTCTAAAAACCTCGTTCCCAGGGCCCTGGGAACGAGGTTGCTTGATACATCTGGCGCACTTTCCGGAATGAATGGAGATCGTTGCACATGTCAATAAATCTCACTAATTGCAAATCTTTTAGCGGCCAAACTGCAGCCATGATTTACAGTAAGAACATTTTTTATTTCAGCGTTGATGTCGCTGGTCCTTTGTGTTTCAGCGGTAGCAGCCCGAGCCCTTGTCTGCTCGCGGGATAAAATCCTGGCGATACCGCGAGGAGAATGGTGAGTAGTCAAGTCAGCTCCTTTGCGCGCTGTTGCAAACAGCTCACTTCAGTTGACTCTTGAGCATGTGTAGACATCTCTGACTGTAATCTCATCGATCTTCGTTTAAAACTCATACCGCATTTAGTAAATCAGGTGATGAACTCCTGATTAAATCAAAAGCAAGAATAAGGCAAACTTGTCTGCAAACTTGACTTTTTGATATGACCAGGAGCGTATCACCTTGTCAAGGTGATAAGCTTCTGATATGACCGATGGCATGATCAATAAAGGATGATTATCACATGAATCATGGAAATCTGATCGGCTACAAGGCCTTGATGTTCGAGTCTATTTTAAAACTACTGTATTTTTAAATTTAGTAACAAGACTACAAGAGCCGGCCACCAAGAAGGCGTGGGAAGCCTTATGTCATGACTTGTTCATAAGACACCTCTTCGGAAACTTGCACTGAATATTAGTCAACTTTTCTTCATTTTTTGGGAGCCATGTTTTGTTTTCAGCCATATCCTTTTGAAGATTTTTACTTTCAAATGTTGCGTTACTAAAGTAACGAAGCTTATTTATAGAAACCTGCTAATTTGGCTCGAAAATATATTAAATTTCAGGAAAACATTCATTTACTATTTTGAACTCCAGTGAAAAAAATAAGATAATTCGTCCTTACACCTGTATAAAAGCCCGAGGAAATCGAAAGACAGGGTTTTATTTACTAGAGCATTCACTCATAACAATAAGTGTAAAACGATTGGCCGACTGCTATTAAAGGTTTGGCCTGGAAATTTATGCAGAGCGTTTACTTCACCGTGACACTCCTACTTGTGACGGCCGAAACTCTGTCGCTCAGTGATGGCGTCCGCTCCACCTGGAAGTGGCAGTAAAGTTGAAGACGAATCCAAAGGCAAGTTCTGTTTTAATTCAGTCATTTATAATTGTTACCTCGCCGCCTAATTGAATTTGTTAATACTTTCAAATTTGAAAAGTTTCTAGTCACGTTCGATTATATCATGAGCTTAAAATTATCTTCAGTTCAGTTATCGATAAATTGTAATAACCGACCCTCCACATCTTCTTGTAAAGCTCTTGTACAGTTATATAGTGTCACAGGTGCTCGTACTAAAGCTGTAAAGCGTAGGGTTAGTACACACGGACGCAGTTTCTCTACGTGTAACTCCACTTAACTGAACTACTGAACCATGCAGTCTGAGGAAGGAATTTTAAACTTTAAAATAAACATTTTTGCATACAAGTAGAACGTGGGATAAGAGTTCAAGACTCTAGCGAAGGATAATGTGAGATTTTTAAAGCTCTCTGAAGTTCCCAAGCATGGCTTTCAATATTTCTAGACTCTGCAGAAGGATAAGTTGCAGTTTTGGCGAAAGCTCCCAATATTCGCTTGTATCGTTACCACTGACACATATTTCCTCAAAAGTGATGTTTCTATGGTCAACAGACTTCAGTGATCAGATGCTTCCACCTAAATTTAGGCTTTCCCTTAGCTCCAGTTTGTTTCCTTCCAACTGGAATGAATTGTCAGTAGAGTCTATGTCCTATATTTCCTTTATTGTTATCTGATCACAGGCGACAGCGAACGAAATGAACAACCAACCATACAACTAAAATGCAAATTTCGTCCGCACAATTCGCGACAGTGATTTAATTTTCAGGCAACCTGGCATCGCTCGAGGCTATAATATTTGATATCGAGTCCTATATGAGCAAAATGATTATATAATAATTGTCGGTTATCTATTTTCCATTTGCAGCTGAAAGCTTGAAGCTTCTCAAGGACCAAAAGGATGGTAATGAAGGGTTCCTCCTTATTTCTGGGTTTGGGGGTGTTTGTCTGTTTGTCGGAGGAAGGCAGGTGGGAGAGTTGCGACGAAAATAAGCTCTACAATTACATGTTTTATTCGACGAACAGCATCTATGTGGTACTTTTGTGTATTAGTCTTTTCTTTGTTAGTTATTTGTCACAATGGGGTTTCCATTTCTACAGTCTCTGTCCCACAAGTTTTGATTTATTATTTGTCTATCGGAGAAAGTAAATTTAAACCCCAGCTAACTTCAAATTGGGTCTCTTAACACTTAGCTTACGAACAAGGAACCGTATTACCAAGAAGGAAACGGAAAGCAAATAATCAAAAGTACAAACTATGCCCTGGGAAGAGGAGGAGCTGGGGGTGGATGGCACTCTAGGTGGTATCAGTTTTGTAGACCTAACGTACAGGAACCAAGTCTTAGGGTTAGAAAAACACCTAGAGCTTCACCCCCAAAATGGCTCATGGTGGATTTTGAAAATTTCCGAGAAATTCTCTGGCATGTTTAATTTTGTATGAGAGTTTCCCCGGGTAACCCCCGGGGTACTTACTCGAAGCCAGTCACGCAAGAACTTGCCCCAGGGAGTCCCGGCCAAGGCCTTCGCTTACGTTTACAGATTACGCCTGGCTATTTTTAGGTATAGTGTTCAGAAGTGAACTCTGCACGAAAGAAAGTACGTGATACTGAAGACAAGCGGTGTAATAGTTTCAGTAGAAAGCTAGGCTCAGTACAAAGCTATTTTCGACATTTTTCAAGAGTCTTCGGTCTTTGTGGTCTATGAATAATTCATTGATATTTTGACGCGATTATCTGTGGCTTGGGGAAATGGAAATGGAGGACCAAGAGGACGGTAAGCGTACATTTTCGTCCATCGTTCACACAAAATATGCTAAAGCTTATAAAGTTTTGAGTCGTAAGTGACTATGTAACTGTGAAACGTTTTCAAGTTATAAAGGAATCTTATAAGCAGCTGAGCGAAAAATAATGTTCACTTCGTTGCATGAATTTTGCAGTGATGCTATCTATGCTGAGTCACATAGCATGAAAAAACTGCCGAGTCTAGGGTGAAAGGTTAACGATAAATTGCTTTAATTCGTACAAGACGTTTTAAAATGCAGAAAATAACGCTTAATTTTGAAATTGGGAGGAGAGATAGAGCTTCGGAGATAGTTAGGACTTAATGCTTGAGGCGTTTGAAAACGTTCCAAAGCGACAGCTTCGCTAGTCAATTGGACTTCGCGCTGAATTTGAAAAATTAAGCTTAGTACTTGCTGCATGTTGATGCAATGCTTCAGTTAGGTTGAAGTTTACCTTCACACGTCATGTTTTCGCCCGGCCAACAAGTTCGTGCACAGGGCTTATTAAAATTTACAACAACATGGTCACGTAATTTATTCGAAGTGTCGTGTTATCATCACGTTCGTCTTACCGGTAGTAAATGTTGTCGTTATAACAAGTTCTTTGCATAGAAAAGTGTTACCATATAAGCTACAGATATATTGGTTTCAGCGGCTTTGATTGTAAACATGATAAAATACCAGAGCGTTTAACTCCTTACTAAGTATTTGATCAACGAAGAAATATGATTCTTGAGTTTTCTGGAAAAGTAAACATTGACATAACACCGGGTAATTTCAAGAGAAATTGCCCGCTGTTATCTTAGGGAGTGTTGGATCGTTGATTTAGAAAAGCGACAAAGACTTGCTATATTTCGAAGACTGTGAGAAGATCATAGCAGTTGAAAGGATATAATATTTCTTAAATGTATGCAAATTGTGAATTCAGGCCGTTAAAATTAAGCGGATTTACATGCAATTATACTTTTTATGGCAAACGTTCATAGATGGATTGCTTATGTTACAATTCTGCTAAAATAATTATTTGAAGGTTTGATCTCCAAAAAAAGTTTAGGTGATGTTGAAATTTAACGAAGATCTAGAAGTGGAGTTTTATTATGTGGTCTGTTTTATAGCAACACCTGTGCCTAGTGACAGATGTGTTTTTTCTTATTTTTCCCATCCATAATAATTATTGTCCATTTTTCATGTCTAATTTTATGTTAATAGACCTGGCATTTGTCTAAACTTTCTCTTAAGGACGTTCGCGCCAATTGTTTCTGTGCATTCTTACTGCGCACGCAAATTCACACGTCACGTCATGCATCGAGCACGTGGGCTAGGTACTAAAATTAACAATGATAGGGCAGATGATCTTGGACATTCGGTGACCCCTACTTTTCTTTCCAGAAACAGATTTTATTTACAATTATCTCCACATTGACCAAATCAATGTGGGAAGTTAAAAAAAATTTCAAGATTTCTGTCCATGGGACATTGAATCCTGCCATCTTGCAATGTTGTCTTCAAAACTTTTTTCGGGCTAAAATGGCAGAAAATCCTGTATCTTTTAGGGTAACACATGTCTTATGTATACTGCAATTAGGAGTTTTAAGTAGGTATCTCCAGCTTATCTGCTGAGCCATGCAGATTTTTATATGGGTCTTATGTCCCTTTATCTTCTGAATAGGTGATTTGCAATATATCTATCAAAACCACAAGGTTATTAATTAGTAGGTGAACTTTGTACTGTCAGCAATCTGGATTATCATGTTTGCACAAACATCACAAATGGCGCGTGTACACACTGTAGTATGCTTCAGAGTCCACAGATCTTGTTTTGGGAACTTCATACTGCAGTGTGAAGACAAACTCCCAAATATTGTGCACAGATTATTACACACAATACCATAGTATGTGCTGGTATGTCAAATGGTCAGCTTGGCATTAGTTTTTCATAGTACTGGACAGATAGTTTCATCAGAGTGTGAACAATGGTTATAGGCAAAATGTGTACTCACTTATTTATTTATAAGTGATTGCTTTCGGTTGATCGTCAGCCAGCAACTTATAATCTACCACACCGATCATTCAGTGTTTATTTATCAGACATTCTTAATTGCTTTATAGGGAAGAAGAAGAAGGTTGAGTTTAAAGGACCTGTTGAGGACAGGTGCCTAATTATTTTAACTTGTTTTCCCCCCCAGGGGGGGGGGGGTACTTAACAAAGTTTAATACAGGGAGGCTCTGCCCCAAGGTCCAACCCCTTACCCTTTTATATATCATTTTGGCAGAAAAGGTACCCGTTTTATATACCTTGTATTGAAAAAATGTACCCCTTTCACATAACTACTTTAGAACACTGCACTTCCTTTCTAAACCCTTGTAATGAAGTTCATGAACAACATTACGGGAGAATATCAAGCATTACCAGAAGAAATGTTAAGTAAACGACATGTGTTATGTATTCACTTCAAATACCTAAATGACTGATTTCCCGACCCTTTTATATACCTCAACTTGTGAAATCCCTATCCTTTTATATACCTGAAGCCTGAAAAAGGTAACCCTTTCAGGCAGAGCCTCCCTGTATAGGTAATCATAGGGAGTACCCCCCCTCCCCCCGGGGGTTTTCCATTTCTTTTCAATGAATGAATAAATGAATGAATGATGTAATTTCATATCTATTTAACAAACAGATTCCATGTTGCGGTGTGTCTGTTCAGTAATAAATCACAGATGATATCAAAATATGGTAAGAGCAAAAAAGTGGCATGCAAGCCTATAGGGAACTGTGCCACTGAGTTTCTTGCCACATTTTGACGTCTTCTGTGGTTGATTGCTGAACAGACGCATTGGCAACATGGAATCTACTTGTTTTATATAATAAAGAGACAACAAAATTGTTAATGTCATCCAATATATCATAAGTAGGAACCAATCAAAATGCGAGAATAATTTGACTTATTGATATAAATGAGATAAATATTGATCTATTGAAAGATTTTTATGTAAAAAAAAATAGGGAAATGCCATAAATAAATTTTGATTGATAATTAGTAGAAGTTGTTGAAATCAAATAAGGTGTGATATACTCATCTAGTACATACTTCCAATTATATTTATTTTCTATAGGTCATGCACAGACATTCCTTGCTGTATTCTCTTTGTAGCATACATTGTTGGCATGATCATTGTTGGAATAATTGGTAAGGTTTACTTATTTGTTAAGTGTTAATTAAGAAATAGAAAACATGTACCATGTTTCTATTGAGTTATCGATAAACAAGTTGAAGTTTGGGAGAATGAGAAATGCTGTGGGAACATGAGCCACAGGCAAGTGTTTCCACAGCTTTTTCAAGTTCTCCCAAACTTTCACGAGCATTTCTATATCTCGATAGAAACACGGAGAACATGTTTTCTATTTCTTTTAGAAAACACCACGATGAAAAAAAGGAAGACAACTTGTTAACTTTGATTTTCAAAATGTAAATTCTCTTTGCTCATGCCATCATTACATCGACAGCTCATGCTAGGTCTGTGTTTCTATTGAGTTATAGAAACACGATTTTTAACCAATCAGTGCACATATTTTCTGAGGACTGTTTTCTAAATTGTGATAATGGATGGTCAGATTAAATTTAATGTGTATGAGGACTGAAGGTCACCTCATGTTGTTAAATTTTACACTTAGAACAATATCATAATCTATAAAAATATAAATGAGCAAATTTGCAAATTAACCCTGGTGGTATGTACTATGCAGTAAGTAGAACTTGTTTTTTGAATTGTTTACAGCATTTAAAGAAGGAGATCCTGATAGACTTCTGCTTCCACAAGATTCTCAAGGTATGTTATGTAACCCTTGATTTCCTGAGAGTGATAACAGAAATTTTATTAAGTCCTTTTTAAAACATCATTAGTACATATATAATTTGTGTTTAAAGTGGGTAATGAGAAAAAAAGACTTTATCATCAACAAGACCTTGTAGAAGTTATGGTGTATTATTAATAGGAATTTGTAATTTTCATAATTAGCTTATATTTGCTATTATATATTTAAGTATCTTAGGAATTCAATTTGGGAATTTTTTTCCTTTTTCAATAGATAAAGTACATGTTTAGCTATCCTAATAGAAAACTTTCCTTAGTGCCCCTAGTTAGTGTGAAAAATGCTAAGATTACATATGACATTTGAATATAGTTCTTACTTACTAACTGTATAACATCCAATAAACTGTACATTGATGTAAATTATATAACTGCAATTCACTGTTAAATATAGTGAAAACTGACACATTTTTAAGAGAAAGGGAATATAGTACTATTGAGTAATTTGCTATTTATTTGATTAGTACTTGCTCTTTAATTAGTATTAGTTTAAGGTCCTTTTTTCCCATTTCATTCTTGATTATTGGAATTGTTAACTGGCTTTACTGTATTATGTCAACCATGTTTCACTACTTAATTTCTACATCATGTGATATGACTTGTATAATATTCTGGTTAATTTTGTTTATTTACTCAAATTTCTTTAATTTCCTTTTGTCTCTTATTCTCTCTTTTAAGTAAAGTAGAATATACTCGGCGATAAAGGTTACTGTAAAACAGTGTGATATAAACTGACAGTTCTAAATTGCTGCTTTGCAGGAAACATTTGCGGGAAAGACAACTTTGCGTAAGTTTTTTAATCAATGCCTGTTCAGACTATTATTAAATTAATGTACACCATTAGGACCAGGACCTTTCATGAAGAAGTGACATTTAGTTTACAGAACTGTGAATATTTCAGTATGTCACGTACATTACAATTTTGCCTCGAGTCCTCCTATGAATGGCAGTTTGGTGCCTTAACAAAATTGATGGTCAGGAATAATTATAACTTATCATTTATAAGTGGGTCATAAATAAGTAAATAAGGCCAGGTTGGCCCAGGTACTTTTTCCTGCCAGTTTCACTGTTTTGTATAAATTTGTTTATGGATGGTTGGTTCAGTTTTTTTTTGTCCATTTAGGAAATGATGTATATTTAAAACTAAAGTAATTTTGTCATTGTTTTTGTGTTTTAAATTTAACACAAGTACAAGCACACTTTGTACATTGTTATAGGTTCATGAACAGTGTACTAATTGGTTCAAGTTGACTGTGTGTTTGAATTCAAGGCTGACAGGTTCTTTTTAATTTTTTTAGGGATAAGAAATACCTTCTCTTCTTTGACATCAGCACATGTGCCACAAAAGGTGGAGACTTCACAAAATTTGTCTCTGTGCCTTCATGTCCCACTCCACAGGTATACGTTTGCCCTTGTTTCACCTGCACTGTATGCTGTGTAAACTGAGAGTGCTACATTGGAACCTGATCTTTAATACCTAAAATACCAAAGACAGGCTGCATTATACAGTAGCAAGGGCATAAGGCCTTTAAATAGATGGTAAAATTTATGACTGCATTATTTGTCTCAATTTATTAGGTTTGTGTCTCGGAGTGTCCAAAAAAGAATGAGCTGGGAACCAGTCGAAACGCCAGTGAAATGGTGTGCAAAGAAGGAACCGAGACAGTTACTGAGGTATTTTCTTTAAATAAAAGGTCACATTGTGATAAATTATGTTATGATTTACTGATATGTTAAGGTTTTGACAGACATTTCTGGATACGCTGCATGTGTATCCTCCATAACCTCAAAACTATTTTCTAAAATTTTGGTTGTATCAGCAAATATCATAAGTAGATTTTGTGTTATGCCCAAGAGTATGATGCAACATCCACCACCAGAGGGCTTAGTTTTTCAGAATCCAAATGAATGCACATTAGGCCAGTTGGTACCTGTTTCACAGTCAGTGTACATGTCAGTTTTATGCTAACTGATATTATTCCCTCTTAAATTGATAGGGTAACAAGGTCAAGATGGTAGCAAACGGAAAGTGTGCTCCATACTATTTGGTTTCACAACCAGGTATATAAGTGCATTTGTCATAAAAGTTTGGTGTGTGGCTTGATTCAAACAATTTCAGTATTGTGTTTATTCTGTTCTTTGAGGTGAAGTCACATTTCTTAAGTTGTGTCAAAGTTGTGTATAGGGAAGTAGCAATATTGCTACCTGTTTTCCGCTATGGAAACTAGAGTTGAAAAATTCATCAATTTATTTTTAGTGTATGGAGTGCACTATTGGGATGGTTTTGGGAACTGCTGTCCTCTAAAGCACTAACACAATAAGCTGCTAAGTTCAGAAAAACTCTTGTGACTGGGACCACAAGTTTGTAATCTGCTTAAGTAGACTGTAAACAAAAACGAGTTTGGGCTGACTTGTTTGAGTATCTCTGTTTGCAGTGTTATATCGATGTATACCAACCTTAGCAGATAATTTACTGGCTAACAACTCCGTAATAACAAATGCAGCTGGAAGTAATGTGACAAAGGCGGTCATTGAAGCTGGATTAGAGTGAGTATTGTGCCATTTAGTTATGTTTTTTTCTCCAGTGACAAAAATATAGGAGAATCTTTGTTAAGAATATTTTTCTCACTAGCATAAGTGATCATACAGTTTCTGATGGAGCTACAAGAATGTTAGTTGTGAATATTGACAGGGCATCATATAGCACTATTAACTGTCCCAAGAAATTTGAGCCCCATGTATTTTATACTCTTTGTGGGACGTGGGTGTAAAACTCTTAAAGTTTAGAAAGAATGATGAGCTCGTTGGCACTTTTGCCACCCAGAAATTTTGCAGTTTTAAAAGTGAATTTATCCTTTGTCTTCTCTGCACAAAGTTGTATATTGATGAGGAAAAATGCAAACAATGACATAGCAAAGATTCGCCTTTAGCTATATCTTGGGTGCTGCTAATCCTGGTTAAATGAGGCAAAAGGAAAGAAAACTCGAAATGGGTTGAAAAAACTTTAAACCAAACACAGATTTAGACCTAGAAAAGGTACTGTGAAAGTATCTACTGGACTGGGCTTTGCTTTCCCAATTAAAGGTCGCACTGTTTTAATAATCAGTGCCTGAATCATGAGATCATATGATCTGTAATATAAAGTTTTGCCTTCCAAGGGACCACGTACTGTAATTACATGTATTAGTTTGCATTTAAGTGTAAATTCTGGGAGGAACGTATACTCGGAAAAAATTTTTTGTGAGTACATGTTTCTCCCAGAATTTACACTTAATATCATGTTGCTGTTGTTTCTTCATTGGCATAGTTTCCATTTATCCAAAAATTATGAATTGAGCCTCATTGAAATATTTGTTTAAATACCAAACAGCTACCATGTGACAGTGAATGTCCAGGGTGTCTGTCCTTAGACCAAACTGAAATAGCTTTGTGTAACTTTTTTGATGTCTGTCTGTAGCAGACATCACTTTAATTTATTATAACCTAATGGTGCATTTCCTTTTCTGTTCTGTAGAGGTCTTAAATTTCTCCTGAATGCTCAAAATTTTGGGATGTCGGTATGTAAATATATTTTCTGAGTACAAGCTATGAATAACCTGGCAGTTTCGAACTCTCATAGGTAACGAAAAATAGCTTGAAATAGTGGTAGTTCAAAATAGCCAGTAGTAAATGACTGAAGGGGAAATCCGAGGGAAATGGTTTTGAGTTTGAAATAAAGGGGAATTTGAAATAACCGAGTTCGAATTAGTGGGGTCCAACTGTATTGCCCAAGTGTACATATTTTATGAGTTTAGATAGTAGTTTTTGCAAATTAAAATGGAAATAAATTAGGGGCATGACTTGTCTCTTAACGCCTAGTAAATAAATATAGCAAAGCTAGGGTGCGGACCTTTTCATTACGGGCATGCAATCCATGCAAGGGCCTCTGTAGGTTTAGTCCTTTGCCCACATTGTGCGCAGGCCTATATGTATGATGGGCAGTTTTCTACCATTGTCTAACAGCACAAAATGGACTTAGAGCACACAATGCTTGCAGGTAGCAGGCTCGGTCATGAGCTACTGACAACACATTGCCCAAAGCCTATGGTAATGGTTTTCCTCTTAGAGTAAAATAAAGCTACTCTCAGTAGTTGTAGAGATAATTTAGCAGGATTTGAGTAAGTGAGATGATGTAAATGAGGCGTATTTATTTAACGTATAACACACATGAAAATGAATCGACAGATTTTCCAATAAACTTTCAATTGATTCATTATTTAACACCCAATGGAAACCAAACATGCACCACACACTTTGCTTGAAGACTGAATTGCCATTATTAGTAAATACTTTTTTAACCTTCTCAACTAACTTGTGTTTTTTTCTACACCTTAAGATATTTGAGGACATGAAGGCAGTGTGGTACTGGCTTTTAATGTGAGTTGAGGCTGTGTGTATTATTTATTTTATAATTACAGTATTTGTTGACGATTCTCACCAAGATGGCTCTTATGCAATTATGTCGAAAAGTAATATACGCAAGTTTATTTTGTAAAGCTGGCTGAATAATATTATACATTTTGGGTTTGTCTTTGATTAATGGTAGAAAATGCTCTTGATACTTTGCTCGAATTAACAGGAGTTTTGTTTGAGCCAGGAAACCAAAAGTAAACGTCTGGTTGAATTGTTTGACATCTAACATTTGGAAGTAACATCTTCATTTAACGTATATTTATTTACTGTGTTAATAGTAAAGAAAACCATTCTGTCATATCCAGGATTATCCGACATTTTTCTGGCTGAAATCTCTTTTGGAATCTACTGTAAAAGGACAACTGCAGACTGATAATATTATTGCTAATTCAAATATTTCATTTTCTGTGAAGATTTGTTCAATGCCTTAAAAGACTTTCCTAGCTACAAGTCAAGCGATTCGGGTCCAGGGATATTTGCAGGAAATTGCATTTCAGGGAGTTTAATTTCAAACATCCCAGTTTGGGGGGGGGGGGGGGGGGGGGGCATGCCCCTGGGCATGTGAGAGCCCCTACGAGTTGTGCCTTTGATGCTCCTATTTGACAATGTGCCTTCAAACCATTTTTGATTATTTAATTACAATTTAATATATGTTTGTCTTCAGAGGAATGGTGCTCATTGTGGTGCTTGCATTTGTCTACATTTTGATCACAAGGTAGGTACATGTATTGTGAAAACTTTATGTGCTATTTAATTAATAATTACTGCAGATACAGTATGACATTATAGATTTATTTGCAAAAGAATCTTTTGTATTGTGTAGTTGTCAGAACAGACTAGCCCCCAAATTTTAACTTACAGTATTTAATTTATGTTCCCCTTGAAGCTGGGGGAATGGGCACATACTAGTTGATTGCAGGTTACTTACATGTATTGTGCAACAAGTGACTGATCATGGTAGAAGAATGCTTTATGATCTCTTTGTTAATTCAACTGCTTTTTTTGGCCTGAAGAGAAACTCCTTATGGACGTTTGTACCCATTGTTACTATGGGTCCTTTCTGCACATGAAATTCATGTCGCAATATCATGCCACGTTAAACATCATGCATGCGTGCTAAGGAAGAAATATAAGCAGTTATCTAGGGCTTGGCACCGGGTGCGCTAACTTTGCTTGCAATTTACTCTCTTTGATGCTTGGGGAAAGACATCAGCTCCAAAAGTGTACTTCGGATACACACAGCTCCAGTAAACAACATCCAAGTTTTTATTCCAACATGGCTACCAAGTTCCGGTACAATGCGCATGTCTGTACTCTGTACTAATACGAAATACCGCTGATCATTACACTTAGTTGTGTTGAATTGAGGACGTTTACCTGATCTAAATGTCACTAATGTAGCTTTTTTATAGCCGACACTTGTAAGTTAACATTGTCTTAAAATATTTAAAACCTCTTAAAAATGCATGGTCTTCAATGCACCTTATCTAAAAAAAGAGCACAGTCTTTGCCTTACATTATGTTTTAACAAAATCTATCTGTGGGAACATTTTGGATGCAAATGCCTTTGAATAAGAAGTAATTTCGTAAGTTATTTAAAATGAGAATCCCCTTGTTACTGTATAGCCAACTTGTTAATGCCTCCAGATTTGCTTTTGCTTGTTGATGGCCAGATTAACAGGTTTTCACACTTCTTTTATGCTGAAATGTTGAAGTTCATCACAGAGTAATAATCTAATTTACAGTTTTACATACAGTCATGTCATGCGCATGTGTGTAGGGCAGTAATGATAAAGCCTGGTATATGTATCTAACCTAATTTCAAGTGATTTTACATGCAACAAAGCTCAATGACACAGTTACTTATTTCTAAAAAATTAATTATATATTATGTAATGGTGCAGATGGATAACAGGTCCCCTGATCTTCTTCACCATCATTGCTGTCTTTGGCCTCATCATTTATGGTAATGTAAAATTTTAATTGATTTTCAAAATACTTAGTCCTTTGCAGTTGGTTGCTTACACATGGATTAATTTTTTTCCCACTGGCTCCAGACACAACACTTATCAAAAAACCTGCAATGATTTATTATAATTAGACTGTAGTACTTCTCTGAGAAATTACGGGATTAATCTCTTTCTTTAGGCATGTACTTTTGCTACAGCAAGTACAAGTTCCTTAAAGACTCTGGTACAAGTCAAGACTTTGAGCTCAAATTTACATTTGACCTGGACAATTACACAAAATCCAAAGACACTTGGCTTGGCTTGGGTAAGTGATCAGCTGATCTTTTTTTTTTTTAATTTTTGATACTGTACTATGTAGAGACCATTAAGAATTTATTTAATCCCTACCTCTGGATTTTCTCTGGACTTTCTTCACAATATGGACACTCAGCTCAGGCCCTTTGGTGTCCATGCTAAAGAAGTTTGACTGTTTAAAGGAGGTGTACACTGTAGTAAAGAAGATTGCTAGCAGTGCAAAAGAGTTTTCCATTATGGGACAGGTTTGGTTGAATTTGTGATATTACATATAGTTATAAATTAAAATACCTGGAATAAGCAGTGTGTTTAAAATAAGGTAAGTACGTTTAATAGTAACATAAGTGAACAAGGTTATCAGTTCTGTCCTGTGTGGGTTCCTAGTTTATCTCATATTCACTGAAGAGTTCACTAAAATGGCTGTAGGGGGCGTAAGCACTTTAAAAAGTTGCTAAGTGATCTGAACACAATCCAGTTATGTGGGACTGTTTGATTTGTTTTCAGGTATTTTCCTGACTGTTTTATTGGTTATTCTTTTGCTGATTGTTCTGGTGCTGTGTAAGAGAATCAGGATTGCTGTTGCTATGATAAAGGAAGCCAGCAAGTATGTTAACATTTTAGAACTGTATGTTGACAGACAAATACCTGTCTTAGAAGCAAAATATGAATGTGACGTAGAGTAAAATATGTAAACATTATTTTGTGTTACATCGAGTTATTACCAAGCCATGTCTAAAAGTTAAATGCTGGGGGTTAACCCTGGGATGGTCTTGGATAGTCTTGCCATGGTTATTAGGGGCCTTGCACAAAACACGACGAAACGCCACTACTACGGCCCCTATTTGGGTTAGACTACAGTACGTCTAAGGGCCTTGCAAAAATACGAACCGTGGCTCGACCAAACTCTTCTGATATGCTGCCAAAGCATACCAAAAAGGTACAATTAGGTATAATGATCATAGCAATTTTTTCTTTGTGAAGGGCTGTTTCAGCAATCAAGACGGCTTTGTTATTTCCCCTTATTCCCTGGTTGTTGCAGCTTGCGCTGTTTGCCTGGTTCATAGCTGTTGCTGTGTATCCTTTACCAACAAATCTTCAATAATGTAATTTAAATGTAATGTAAATCTTATTTATAGTGGTCATGCACTTAGCTATACAAGCACTAAGCTTAGCTAGTTTACAGGCATGCCACTGAAACAAAGGAAACAAATATTTGAAATAAACGCAACATAGTTAAAAATCTCAACTGGCAGGAGGCAGAGCAGTTGCCTATTTACAAAGCCTGACCGAGGATTTGAACTCGGGACTACCGAGAAACAAATCTCGCTAGTGGCAGGGTGGAGGCCTTGAACACGGGATCTCCAGATTACAACACCAGCGCCCTAAACCACTCTGCCACGCTGCCTCCTAAAAAAGCAGAGAGTAATTCTATATCGGTTTAAGCATGTTCAAAGTTGACTATTAAGTACGCCTCTGTATTCACAGAGAAGTGCTGTATAACTATGAATACGTAGGTAATTTCTAGCTTTATTGTAGTGGTAATTTTAAAGAAATCTGAAAATCACGTTATGTTGTGTACACACCAGTGCAGCCATACACGCTGAGAACTGAAGAAGGTCTTCCTGTCATTAGTCTTGCATTCAGGAATTGACTTCTGTCATTCTAGTCTTTATTATATGACTGAGAAAATTACTTCGTTGTGATTGGCTGAGAGAAGGCCAATTTATTGTTAATTTTTAATTTTGCATTGTATTGGAGGTTCGTAATTTTCCCTGTCATGTAATAAATGAGTTATCGTGTGAACGCTCGAGCAATTGCACTAGTTTTCAGTTTGTTAATGGAATAACTTGACAAAAGGTCGTTCAAATCTCATGCTAATCACGGGGAACATAGAGTTAAGAAACGCCTTGTATTTGAGAGTTGTGAATCTTAACTGGTGTAGTTACCTTGTAACCAATGGTACAGCTCAGTACAAGGTGATTGATGTACCAGAAAATGACCAGTACAACTTAGCGAACCAGAGTGACTGTGACCCGAAGGTAAAGAACACATTGGTGCAGTACTCACGTGTTACATGACGATCATATGAACTTACGATTGTAAGATGTTGGTTTAAAGTAGATTGGGTTTATTGGAATGGATAATAGGAATCAGAAGTCCTTCAAGTACTTGATGATTTGCCAGAAACGACGTTTGTTCCCCTGACTGATCCCAGAAATGAGTGATAAGGTCTCCATACCGCTTAAGACCCTGTATTTGCCCATGCTCGCGTCCGCACTCACAACTAACTTGAATTGCAAAGCGCATTTGAGCATATACGTATGGAAAATGCCGTGTGTGATTGCATGATCACTAATTTCTCCAATATATAAGACCATGGCTTCGACACTATTTTAGCCCCCTTGAGACCCTAATGGACATGATATAACCCTTCTTAGCATTCAAAATTTAGTTGTGGCAGATGAAGTTCGGTTCAGCCGTATACGGTATTTCACTTTTAATCTTTTATTGGGCTCTGAGTTAGATGTAAGGAAATTGTTTTATGTTTAATATGTATTTGTTTAATCTTCTGTGTTAGACTTTCGAAACCAAGTATTCGAACACCAGTGCGAGCTGTGTTTTGGCTGGATTCGAGGAGAATGTGTAAGTTCCTTCATAATTTGTGGTTTTGTTCATCTATGTTTGTACATCCTGAGGAAGCCCTGGCATCAAGAGATGTTGTATGAATTTTATGAATGCTTTTTAGAAGCGGTATGATACTGTGGTATACTGAAAGATCAGTGGATCGTGTTGTCGACCCACATGATATGAAGTTTTGAAGATGTACAGAGCCTAGTTTTATTTTCTGCTTTTGTCTTGTGCTTTACAGACACCTGTTTCGAATGGAAGTTTTCCATTTCTTTGGTTGGTTGTGGATAATGAACTTTATTATTGCCCTTGGTCAGTGTGTGCTAGCTGGTGGCTTTGCACAGTGGTATTTTACCTACCAAAAAGAGGTAACAGAGATCTCCTCGCCCTATGAAATATTTTTGGTTGTCATTATGTTATGTTTTTATTTATGGTATGGCAAATGAAACATGATTATGACGACGACGATGAAGATTTTGACAACGACGATGATGAAGTTCTAAAACATCGTAGTTTAGAACTGCCTGTAGTTCTAATGATGCTCTACTATATTTATGATTTAAACTATTTCATACTTTGAAGGTGACCAATTATTATTTGTTTATCTTTTTTAACAGGATGTCCCAACCTTTCCCATCATTGTATCTTTCTGGCGCACCCTAAGGTATTTTTGATTCGGTTCAGACTATCGATAGTTAAACGTGGTATTTATGTCAGTACTGTCATGCCCAACTCCCAATCTGGGCTGTCGGGCTTGTCCTTACATTATTCTCAGCTTCCGGTTAAATAAAAGTGGCGGACACTACCCCTTTGCCACTGTAACTAGGCACTTAAAGCACTGTAATATCGAGGACTTGGGACGTGATTAGTAGAACCTGTTCTAAGCCTGCCCTCCAAATTCATAATCCTCTTCGTGTCTTAGTGGTACATAACGTCGTTGCCTTCCAAACAGTCAGTACAGAAACACGCAGAAAAGCAAAGTGGTTAATAAAAGTATTTTTTTTCAGATACCACACTGGCTCTTTAGCATTTGGAGCGGCCATCATTGCCATTGTGCAGTTTATCAGAGCAGTGTTGGAGTACATTGATCATAAACTGAAAGGTGTGATCATCGTGCTTATTAACCCCTGGTTTGCCCAACGTCTTTTTTAAAGTGAATGTGATTTAGACTAACTACGATTTATTGTCTTTGTTTACAACATTAGAGGCTAACCAGGATTACAAGATTGTCAAGTTCATCTTGTGGTTTGTATTCACTATACGTGCAGTCTTCTTACTCTGGACAAATTAAAGTATTTTTGGAAGAACTACACTTTCCAGATACATGATTTTTTTAAATTATGTGTTTGACGTTCTATTATGATAATAATTGAAAATAAATGATGAAAAATAATTCCTTTTTAGCTGCTGCAAGTGCTGTTTCTGGTGCTTGGAGAAGTGCCTCAAGTTCCTCAACAAGAATGCTTACATCATAGTAAGAAACTGCAGTTGATGATTTGCCTTTGTTAGTTATTGTAAATAAGCTAGGAGGCTCGCGCGCAATCTTCCTGACGTAAACTTTCTCATTCTTGTATTTGCATCAGCCTATGTAATCATGGTACTATGAGCGCGTTTTCTTCTTTCTCTTAGATGCTAAACTAGTCTAGTGAAATGTTTTACGAAACAAACGAAGAAGCAAACAGACAAACAAACAAGGAAATTGTATTTCGTTTCGATGTGATCAAGAAATAGAAATAGTGTCCCAGGGTATTAACATGACTTGGTCAGTTGTAAGCGGGGGTTATGACGAGCCTTGTCTTCAACCAAACTTTGACTGAACTGCTGTGAAGTTGTTGTTGTAGGGTTGTTTTTTTTTCTATTTTGAGATTGCCATCAAAGGAACGAACTTCTGCAGTTCTGCAAAGGAGGCCTTCATGCTGTTACTGGAAAACGTTTTAAGGTAAGAGAGTCGAGTAAGAACTGGACCTAGCATGAAAATGAGGCTCATAGGCCGGGAATCTCTTTATTCGAATAGTTAAATGCAAACTCTATATACGAATTCTCACTTCTAGCGACTAGGAAACAATATTACCGGTGTAAAAGCGTAAGCTTCTCTTTCTTTCAAGAGCTTGTTTTCTTGGTTTTCGCCGCCACGACATTTTTGGACATAAACATTTTCGCTTCAAACGCGCGCACTCTTTTACTTATGGTGAATCCTGTACGTGCTGTCGTGTTTTATGCCTTGTGATATTTTTTCTGCAAAGCTAGGGCAGCACAGGTTGTTGTTAGTTACTGATGTAACATGTTCTTCATCAATAGGGTAATAGCAGTGAACAGTGTGACGTCATTCTTGCTGTTCCTGGGCAAGCTACTGGTGGTTGGAATTGTTGGTGCGTAATGGTTTTCATTCGTTATTGCCATATGCTATTTCAATCTTTAGTTGAGGAACGGCAATTTTCTTCACTGATTGTGTTGCGTTTGTTTTAATTTGTGGGGCGTAAAGAAAATTATTCTCGTACCCAGAGTCGCCCGTCCCTCTTAGCCTGCAGAGCCTTGCTACGAATAAAAGGTGTTCTGGAAACTAGTGATTTGATTGGCTAGTCCTTCTTGGACTACGTTTTCGCTAGTAACGCTGGTTTCGTTCCCGTGAGTATCCACTGCTTGATCTCCACCTAAAACCGTTCGATTACAGCACCTATAGACCTTCAGGACCTCAAGTTTAAAGCCGGCTTTCACCGATAACGGAGAGAATAGACCTTTTTAGCTTGGATGGTTTGTTTTTCCCATCACAGACCACGAGAATTGTTCTTTATCCATCTAAAAATTATTCATTCACGTGCAAGCGACCATTTGAACATTTGAAAGTAAGAATTCCCAAGAGTATCATCACATGATCTGAAATGGGGCAACAAACTACCCAAGCTGAAAACGTCCACTCTCTCCAAAGTTCTCCATAACGAAATCTATGTATGCCACTTCCGATCAAAATTTTAAATTCTCTTTATTAAAATATGTTGTTATTTAGCGGTGATCAAGAAACTTTACTTGTGCTCAACAAAGACAAGGAGCCATACAAGCGAAATTCGAGCCTAAGTTCTGGTTTAAAGGCGAAAAAAGTCCCCATCTTTGTAATAAAAGTCAGCAGCCTTGTTAATAGGAAATTCTCTGAGTGATGCGTACTTTTTTCCTCTGTTATTTTTCAGCTGTTTGCAGCTTCTTTTGGTTCGACAAATTAAATAGCGATGATCCGGATTCGCTTCAGTATGACGTCGTGCCAACGATTGTAAGTTCAAGGCTATTCTTGTCGAGTACAGCTATCCGTGCCCCCTTCGCAGTGCTACTTTGAGTACAATGCTCTCTACATTTCTTTTGCGGGCCTGTGCTTGCTTGAGATCTTATTGACAGTAATTTATTCTATTGGCTAGAAAACGTCATTGCTGGAGCTATCATAAGTATGGGTAATGAATTGTTGACGAGTCAAATTAGGACAATATTACGCGCGTTTTGTCAAAATTAAGTTGACAGAACACAAGTGAAGTTATTTCCGAATTTCACGAGTGTACCATTTGATAACCTTTTATCATCATGGGTGACAAAGTACGCTCACAATCGTGAGTTTTTGACTTGTTATTGTATCGAGACAACGATACCATAGCAATTTTGTAATTTTGCATGTGAAATGATAAAATAACGCTGACATTTCGCGTCAGAATTAAGGTGTAATTTATCACTCGTGAAATTATGGTACAAATCTCATTGTGCAGTAAAATGAACGAGATTGCACGGGAATATGCTGAAGTAATTCACAATGGAACCCCTTCGAGCAAAAGGCATCAAGTGGATGGAGGCCTTTCCTATCAGTCACTCGGTCATTCAGTCACAGGACTGGCCTTGGCACATCCCATCACCGCATTTGTACCGGTTACGAGCAGATATCCCTTCTTATTAGACACTTTACTATTTCTTAGTCTATTTGATTATGGGTTGATCGTATGTTTCTTACATGCTTTGACGTAACATACTCCATGTTTGGTTCATCTCCTGCCAGGCCATGGTGATATTTGCGTACGCTGTGGCAGTCCTGTTCTTTGATGTGTACGACATGGCCATCGACACCATATTCCTGTGCTTCTGTGAGTATACAGTAAACACGTAGTCAGACGATCTTAGCTCTTTTCATTCTGAAGACAGCTACAACGGAGGGAAAATTAAACACTTTTAACTGAAAATAATGAACGTAGTAAGGTTTCAATCTCTTGGTGATGACTCAAAGCCAGCTGTTTCTATCTTACTGAAATAATTTTTGATTGAGTTAAGAATCCAGAACGTCCCCTGTCCGCCCACCTCTTCTCACACAAAATCAAAAGGCCCTTTGGGCCATGCATCACTGCTCTAGTCTACGAGTTATCCCTCTTTCGCTTATTCCGTCGTGCGTGACGCGAAAGAAAACCGCGCGAAAAAATGGCCGCGCGGACTCTTGGGGACGAGAAGCATGCTCGTCTTGCCCCCAGGATCTCGCGCTGCTATTTTTTCCTCGCGGTTTATTCTCGCTCGACGGACAAAGCGAAAGAGGGACTACTCGTAGTCTACCTTATCTCAAATTAGCTGACAATTATGCGAAAGGGTTACCATGGTTACTCTTGATAAAAACTATTACGACAGTAACAGTCTGGTCTGAACCCTTACTGTTCGTGTAAAACATTTCCCTACATCTCTGATAGGGTTTTGAAATCTAACGTTTTTTGTTGTTAGTGGTTGATCTTAAGATAAATGACGGCAGTGCAGAGAAGCCTTATTACATGAGTGATTCCCTCAAGAGCATATTGCACCTCCAGAACCGCCCACCAGCCGACGAGAATGATGGGGGAACGAAGTAAGCAAGTGGACTGGACCCGAGATGGCTCTTCATAATAACCGCTGACAACACTGGATATTATCGTATCTCTCCAGTTGCTAGATAAAATAATTTCCTTGCACTCAGAACTTAAAAAATGGTTTTCTAAGCTTACGTAATTCACGGTTAAACAACGATGTAGCGAGCAATCTTGTGGAATGAAACCGGAAATTTTTCGGGGGAAAAAAAAGATGTCTAGCTTTGTCACGATGTAACGGACATCTTTAACGTATTTGTGCTTTGAGCGTCAATGTCCGTTTTATAGAAGTTGTCATGCAATACACTTTATATCTATTTAAAAATAATTTTGATGTAAAATTACTTATGCCACGATTTCTGATGCAATATTTTAGGCCCCATCCACACTACGCTGGATAAATTTGAAAACGGCGTTTTCACTCTGAAAACGGATCAAAAAATTTCCGTCCACACTACGCCGGAGAAATTTGAGAACGCAACAATCATCGGTCATTTTGGATTTGTGTTTGAGGAAACCTCGGACAGGGAAATCACACTCATGATTATCGTGACGTCGTCGTGACACGAAAATGAAATCCGGCGTTTTCAAATTCCTCCGGTTTGAAGAGCGTTTCCGAAAAGCCTGGTTTTTGTGATGGGTATAGTATGGACGGTGGGCCTAACCGTAGAAATAAAGCTGCGTTTTCAAATTTCTCCGGCGTAGTGTGGACGGGGCATCATGTAACTTGTAACAGCATCATAGCCGTTCTAGAGGACGACACTCGATGTTTTTCCACGCTTCTCTCCACAACAACAGAAGAGGAGCGTTGCCCTACGACTCGCGCAGTACAGTTACAAAAAAAGTAAAACATGTACACCGTCAAATACTTTATTGTGATATGTAGGCTTACTGGTATGTCCATCGCTTGTCCGGGGTTTGTTTCTCGGGAGCGGTGGGGAGGAAAAGGTCCAATTTTTCCCCTTGCAGTTGGTTATCAAGCCAGTGTAGGTTAATGTATGTTAGTATAGCTAGTTAATTGTGAATTCTACCGTGTCCTTAAATTTAATCAACTCTAATATAAGGAAGGCTGGTACTGTAACTCGAATTTGTTAAAACTGATGAATTCGAAATTGTAATAATAAAAAATGATGAATATTCCAGGTATCTACTGCATACTTTTTGGTTAAAGCACAATCACGGCTGTGGATTTTTTACTCATTGTTCTGGTTATTCACTTGTCATAAGTGTTCGAGATTCCTTTCACGGAAGGTAACTGCAAATTAATTAGAGTTTGTTTCCTTAAGCAAACAAGAATTACGCTAACTTAGAGGAGGAATAAAGTATTCGCACTTTCGATCTTTATTTTTTGACAGGACTTATTGATCTTTAACTCGAGGTGTTTTCGCTTACGCACGATTCCATGAAATTGAAACGGGAATGTAGTTATTCCTCATGTTATGGCATCCCTAACGTTCTTTGCTTTAGGGAAATCTCTAGAAAGTTATATGTTCTTTCCTGTCATCAAGTGCAACCCTTCAATTCCGGAAAGTAACAGTTACCTCTTGTCAGTCCCTAAAGTAGCGAGCACCGGAGAATAAAGGATAAAATTTTAAGGTTTAGCAAGTCTTAGAGACCTTCCAGAAATAAGGTAACGACCTCGGACGTCATAATAACGATGGGAAAATCATATGGAGCACAATACATTTAATAATCTTTCCTGATGTAAATTGTTTACAACGATTTTGTCCCTCGTCGTCTCTAAATTACCCTATGTACTTCTATAGACTAAAAAGCAAAATAATCATTCAATAAACTCAGTACATATACCCGAACGTAGCCGAAGGCAAGTCATCAGTGATTGTTGTGGGGAAATGCGACCATTTCTCTTCACGGCGACTCCACTTTGGTACCCAGTTTGATTTTCGGTAAAGAAGCTATTCGATACGAGAAATGCGGAGCGCACGAGATGTGGGCATGAACTGTTGGGAAGAGGAAATTACCGTTCCTCTGTGCTCTTCCCTTTGCCTAAAAATATAAAAAAGTCCCTTTGCCTAAAAATCAAAGAAGCAATAACTGAGCTGGAGTTGAGTAAGGCTGGATTTCTTTTTTGCCACCACGGTTCAACGGCAAGAACATTCTAACGGGGGCGGAATGCGTATTTATCAAACGGGTCACGGTCTCAAAGTCTAGAGAAAACTTTAATTAAAGCACAGGCTCCCCAAACTCAAAATTCGACTCTGCATGTGTGGTGTGTGGAACAGCTTGTGTATATAGAGAATTGTATGGGAAAGTCACTGATCGTAAAAAAAATTGTGTAAATAACTATCCAATTCGAAACAAAGTTTTCCTACCTCAAATGTGTCGCGTACGTGTCTTCTTGTGCCGATTTTGAAGCCATTCTGCCGGCGTTTAATGAAGTTATTCGAAATCGTTGTCTCTCCTTCTAAAAGAAGGGAAAGGCAGACCACTCTATCGATCGCTGGCCAGACGTCACTCCACCAATCGCTCTCTCCTCAAAAGGAAAAGTCCCGAATCGCAATAAAACCAACAGTTCCATAAAGCCCAATAAATTTCACTCTAGATACGTGTGCTTCGGCGGTCGAAAGACTCGTGGAGAACGAAAAATTTACCTTAGAGTTCACCTCTTTGGCTTTCCTGATATGCTTGTGACTGACCTGTACAGGCCCGCAAATGAACCCCGAACTGCAAATGATCCTCAAATTGTATCTTAAATGATCCCGAGACCGGAACTGATTCCACCGCAAAAAGTTCGGAATGGCGTGGACTACATGAAAAGTCTATGGATGAATACATATTTTCTTAATTATCCTAGGTGAAGAAAAGACAAGTACCTCAGGCATAAAAGCAGCAATCGAAGATGCCTCTGTCATCTAATAAACCGCTTCGAACTTTTCCCTGTACACATCTTAAACTTGCGTCCTAGATAGCCAAGGGCTCCTACGAAAATGCACAAGATTCCTTCGTGCTAGTTACCGGAGTAAAACGGTAGTCAATTCACTTGGGAATTCTCAGTTGTCTCCAAATTTGAGGTTATCGTGAACATCCTGTGTTATCGTACGTCTCGGGCTCGGACCCAATAAAGTCATTTAGGGAAGGATCTAGCTAAACTACAAATTTCAAACATAGGATTTCGTGACGTTGGATATCATTTTTAAATGTCGAGGAAAAGGTGGTTGTTATTCATCGTGGTAGATGCAATAATAAAGTGTATTATCGTTTGTCTCACGATGTAGTCACTTGAGATGTAGATCGCGACGTTTCGACTGCTTACTGCTAGTCTTCT
>Ga0126338_10000026_pt1 | contig 41110 bp, 23 predicted proteins | sample OrbCmetagenome_2_FD_92529 | JGI IMG/M metagenome (GOLD analysis project Ga0126338, IMG submission 92529) | Coral microbial communities from Petempiche,Puerto Morelos, Mexico - Orbicella C C metagenome | ecosystem: Host-associated > Invertebrates > Cnidaria > Coral | place: Petempiche,Puerto... | reverse complement strand
TGTGTTTTGTTTTCTTTTTTTTTTTTTTTTTTTTTTTTTTTTTTTTTTTTTTTTTTTTTTTTGCAGCATTCTTCCAGCTGTTTTGTTGCAAATTATTTAATCTGAAGTAAATTATTGGAAGACATACACTTTTTGCTCAGAACCCACCAGTTTATCGAGATCTTCAGTTATAGGTCTACTTATAGTTCTTGTGCTACTTGCCTATGGCCCATAAGTATAAGTATATTGAAAAATTAAAGATGATGAATAGTGATGTTAATCTGAAGCAGTTCTTTTCCCAAGCCCCTCTTTTAACAAGTTTATTCCCTTTTCAATCCCCGCCCCTTCCTGTGCCCCCAAAAAGAGGGAGGAAGGGATAAGAGAGATACTGGGAACAAGGTTGCTCTGAAGAGATGTCAGCTGCTGAAGAGGTTTCAAAAGCTTGTTTAGCCTGCAAGCAGCATCACATTGGAGCAAAAGCATGCACAGCTTAGCTGCGAGTGCAAAATCACGTGGCAAAGCCCCCAGATGAGAAAGTGTTGGTGCCTCTTCACCACACTCCTTACCACCGGATCGCTTTGGTCTTTGCCACTTGCGCGCAACTCAAAGGTGAGCTTGCTCGCAGGATAAAGCTTGTTTTCCTCTGCATGTTTTTTGGAGAATCATTTACGCCCGAGCATTTACGGAAGTTACTTGGACCAGGCACTTACCATTTATCAGAAGGAAAATGTTGGCATGACCATTGAATAATAATTGGTAAGGGATTTCCCAAAATCAGCAAACCAACTAATGGAGATGGCACTTGCCTCATACTTTGTTTCCTGTTATTACTTTACATTGACAAGAGATTGGAAACTGGGGTAATTAATTTTTGTTTAAATATAAGCATGAGTTTTATCTCATGACCTGTTATGACTCTGGGAGTGCTACTTCCAGAACATTATTGGGTGGCATGTATGGCCTGCCTCCCAAAACCCTCACCCTATTTATGACCAACATCTCTAATTTTCCCCACCCTATTTATGAGACCTTAATGAAAATTTGATACCCTATTTATGACCAAAATGGCTGAAAAACTATACCCTTTGGGGCTACACATACCTATATAAACAATATACATATGAGGAAGTGGGGCAGGGGGGGGGGGTATGACCCAAGAGAAGAAAGAGGGTCAATCCGTATTATAAACAGCCAACAAGATATATTTGGACACTCGTTAGATATCCACTCACCTACATGCCCAACATGTGTATAATTGTCACACAAACAGAAAATCAGATGGCCTCCCTTGGGTTTTGGGGGACAAGGGAACATGACCATTTATTTCAAGGGAATAAGGATAATTTGGGGGATTGATTTGAGGGAACAAGAGATATCGCTACAATTAAAGGGAACTTTGCCAAAAATATTTTTGGAAACAATGGAATTGAGAAAAAGTGAAATTTTCTGATCAAGGGAACGTGTATGCAAAAACCTGGAGAAAAAATGTCTTGACTTTGCACTGACTTGAACAAGGATTTAATTCCCTGACCTGATACAAAATTCCTGACTTAGGAAAAAATCGTTTCAAAATGTTTTTTTCAAGTGTTCAGGGGTGTAGGTTAAATTTTCAGAAAAATGTTTTAATTACTTTCTCATCCAAATATGCAAGATTTTCCCGCGCGCGGGCACTCTTGAAAGCAAACCATCCCATAACTCCTTGCGCGCTGAAGGTGAAGATTCTAAATCTCACGGCGAGTTGAGAAGCGTGGAGAACCTATGATCTTATTTGTGTTCAATTTATTCGATATTTGCGTCATCGATAGCTTTAGATTTTACTCGTTTAACTGTCGTGCTATAAATTTTTTTCGTTGTGACTGAATGCCCTCGTTTAGCGCATGTGAGTGAGGAAACGACTAATGGACGAGGAAGCCGAGTGAATGTGACAATCTCAACGATCTTCGCTGGGTATCAACCCTTTCCTGTTTGATAACACTGTCGGTTTTGATCTCAGAATGTTCCACACGCCGTTGTGCCCAAAAGACTGTGAAATTAGACACCACGATGTCATCACTTCGCTGCAAGCTCTCACTCCTCGCTTCAGTTCCGCGATGAATGCAGCGATCTTCAGTCCTTCTCGTGTCACTCGTGGTAACAACAAGGATGACTTCAAAAAACAGGTCCACAAGCTCCTTGCCACGGGTTGGAAGAAGGACAAAAATGTCCCAGAAAATAGTAAAGATTTTCAGCTGCCCCTTCTTCACTTGGCGAGCATGTTTGGAAAATACGAAGCGGTCGATTGGTTGTTAAACGAAGAGAATTTCGATGCAGCTTTGAGGTCCTCCTCATCGAACGAGACTGCACTGCATTTAGTTGTTCGCCACCTTTACAAGGCGTTGTTGTCCGAATCTACTAGACTAGAAAACATGAGCATCAGCGCGAAAGTTTCCAATTTTGAGAAGGTAGTTTCGTTGCTGATCGTTAAGGAAGTGAGCCTTTTCTGGGCAAAAGATGGCTTGAACAAAGAGACACCATTTCATATTCTTGCCAAACACCTTCTCGCCGCCAACTCCGCGGAAGCGGATTCAGGAATAGAAGATCAGTGCTTGGCGTTCTACTCGAAGAGCTTTAATATGATCCTGAAACTTCTCCTGGCCGAAGAGGACGGCAGGTTAAGCAGAAAGGATATCATGCAAGCTCTTAGTATTAGGAATGGTGATGGAGACACTCCATTGCATATTGTGGCCAAAGCAACCAAGCATGGATACCAAGTGCTTAAGTTCCTGGTGAAGTCATTAGGATCCTCTGATCTTCTGAAACTCAAGAATGAAAAAAGTCTCACGGTATTGAATATCGTGAATGAATGTTATCCTGGCCATGAAAAGGATTTGATTGTTGAAGAAGAGGGCAGAAAGCAGTTGGACCCTGCTGATTTTCCAGGTAGTAAATGCTGTAAAATCCTGTTTATAATCTCTGGGCTTATACAGACTTATTAATGGTACATAATACTTTGATTTCAACTGATTTCCCACTTCTTGCAAAAAAAAAAAAAAAAAAAAAGATAAAAATCTACCTGCATATGTTAGCCATCAGGAGTATGAAATTTTTGTCCCATTCAGAGCTCTTAGTTTACCTATGTGATGGCTTCAAAGGCCTCTTTCAAAGCTAAGTTTTAAGAAAAGGAATGCAATATTTGGAAGCAGAATTTTAATGTAACAGACCCAGCTGTACAAAATATCACAAGATAGGTTGCCCCCATGTACTCATCTTCAGTATTTTTTGCCTAAATCTTTGGACATCAACTCTTCAAAATTAGGGCATTTTCCCACACGAGTGATGTTGTTCAGTACAGTGGAACCCCACCTAAGGCTCATGTCATTAATATAGTCACCGCGTTATTATGGTCACTTTTTTAGTCTGGCAAATGCCCATACATTTTCTCACAAGTAAAACCTGGTTTTTAGTGGTTTTGACCTTCTCAAAGCACATAGTTAGGAACACTCTCTTTTGTTTAGCGGTCATGTCTTTGGGCAGTGTCAAGTTTCTCCTGGGTCAACTAATCTTCTTGTGTTCTAATGGTCATTTGCACCCTCTCAATGATCATTTTACCCACCCCTCCCTCCTGGGGTGGGTGGGAGAGGTAATTTTATTTTTCTCTTGGGCTTGTTTTCAATAAAGTTCATTTTGCTCCAAACTCTTCTGCAGTTTTGTGTTTTCTAATTAATAAGGCCAACTTCCACATTTAATTCCCAACCTGTATAATCCCTTATGGGGCTAAATGTAATTTAGGCAAAGTTTGAGTCAAGCCAATGCTGGTCAGCGGTCTCTCAGGGCAATCATGCTCGGTGGGGTCTCAACAGGGTTTTGCAGGGCTTATGTGTTTTGCTTGCCAGCTGTGTGAGAATGTGCAGTTTGGCTTTGAGTGCCATTCTTGCCTCTTGAGTGCTTTTGCTCTCTCACCTCCCTACCTTTCACTGGGACAGTAAGTATATGGGGTGGTAAGTATCTCCGCTGACTCTGTCAGTGTGACAGTGCTTAATGGTTGCCGCTCTCAGGGTTGCCATGGATACCTGCATGCTCTGCTCGAGGCTCGTATCTTGGCTCCATCATCCCTAAGGCACCTTTCCCAAACTCAAAGAACAGTTATTTACAAGTGCAGTTGTGATGTATCTGTCAAGATGTCACTTAAAATAGATCAGTCATGAAATTTGACTCATGGCCCATTGGTTGCTGTATTTAGGGGATTACACTGTAGATTTTGTGAAAATTTGCTGACGCATTCTCTAATTCTATGCCTAAAAACTATGAACCTTTGACTATGTGGTTATTCTGTCCAAATCTGAACTTGGGAAGATCTGGGTACAAATTTCCTCTCCCTAAACCTTTCAGCACCACTTGGTAATCTGTGATATCTTCTCTTGATTACTGGAGGTAAGAAGCTGAGACCTAAAGCTTCAAGTTCAGATGAACCAGACCAAGGAACAGCGGATCTAGTACAATTCCTGAGTCGTAGTTCTTCAAATCCCATGAGGCTCTCCCGTCATGAACCAGCTTTAGGCCGTGGCTCTGCAAGACGTTCTGAGGGATGTGCATTTCACACAAAGTATTTTCCAGGTTTGTGCTCTCCAGATTGCTTTGATACCATGGCAGCCTGTAAGGAAATTTTAGACACCCATACTCCTCTCTGTCAAACTGACTGTGATCTCCAGCATCACTTGTTGACATGCTGTGTCTTCAGCCGATCTGTCGTGTTCCGTACAGACGCTGCCAACAAGATTCCCTGGAAGTTCAGGTTGTGCCTACAGGCTTCCTTCATAGCAGGCTGGGAAAAGTACATGAATGTTCCAGATCCTCTGGCTAGTCTACGTTTTCCACTGCTGCACTTGATCTGCATGAGTGGTAATCTTCTTGCTGCAACAAGCCTTATGCGATACATGAAGTTTAAACTCAGTGTCTCCACGAGAAGTAAAGAAACTCCCCTTCATCTGGTCGCTCAGTACTTTCCTGTCACCCACGCAGATACCAAGATTCCCAACTTCCAGCAAATTTTGAACTTTCTTACTGACGAGGATCAAGGGATGCTGTTCAAGTTTGATCTAAAGGGAGATACAGTGCTGCACGTCTTGGCCCAGTGTTTCAATGGAATGGCAAGCAAACTGCAAACAAAACCAAGTGATGCACCGCTTGACAAGAGTGCTCTGGTTAAGCAGAAAAATTGCTATTATAAAGCAATGAAGGTTTGCCTGCGTAAACTTTCAGATCTCCAGTTGAGCAACAAGCTTTGTAAAAAGCAAATTTGCAAACTGGTGCATGACAGGAATAGTGCTGGTAAAACGTTCTTGGACATTCTGCAAGGAGGTCCAGACAGTGTCATGGGAATGATACTCCAGACGTATGCCAAGGAGTTGTTGCCATATTGTTTTGGTGACGAAAGGCATGATCTGGTTAGTGGCATATGCCAGTTGTCTTGCCCTTGCAGTGGCGGGGAAGCAGCATCCCAAAGCCTAGATTGTGAAACTCAGGCTGGTCAAAGTGAAGGTAATGGCTTATGGATGTTGTGATGTTCCTGTTGATCACAGCCAGTCAAAATGGCCCTTCTAGTACATCAGGGGTTTAGTGTTTTATTTTACTGTAGGATTGAATGTTTTGCTTGGGAGGGGTGGTTGCCTAATGGTTAGTTTGCTGGGCTCTGTTGAAAAAATTTAGGCTAGTGACAAAATAACACGTACATGCGTTCTAAGTTTCTTATTATAGGCCAAAAGAAATTTGTTATTTTACAGTCTTCTTTCTGTTTAACACTGGTACGACTTTCACCCCACTCCAGACTGACCTCTGGCATCACAGTCTCTCAAAATGTGTCACAGTCTATTTCAGATCTTCTGTTCAGATTTTCAGTTCAGAATTTTAGAATTCCGATGCAAACCTTCTTTCTTTCTCTCTTTTCTCATACTTTAAATAATTATAGTGGCATAAGTGTGCAATCTGACAACAAGTTTACAGTTACTTTACCTTATGATTCACCAGATTAAAGTAACCAAGTGGGCTCCATGTCAGGCATTTTATCTCGCATTTATGAAGCTGTCTTACCCATGTAAAATCAACTAGGAAAAAAGTATGATTTGCCTACAATTAAATGAAGTTGTTGAAATGCATGGGTCTTAGTAATCTCAATTAAAGGAACAACTTCAAGGATGCATGTCGTTTTACTTTGAATTTTCAAGCAATGAGTCAGTAACATTCAAATGCTTATCATACAGACAAAACTGTAAGTACAAATGAACGTGATTGTGTTTTTCACGGTATTCAAAATGCATTCTAAGATAAGGGGAGAAAGAAAATTAAAAAATAAAATAAATTGAAATATCTTGGTTGGCCAGGCTGGTGACCAAATGTGAAAAGTTTATTGCTACTGAATCAGACTCAGTTGCATTGGCGACCCTAGCAGTTGCAATGGTAAGCTTTGTACAACCACTCATCATTAAGGTCACTGCTGGTGACTATATTTTTGAGTCCCCAACCATTGTTTTCTTTATAACCTTACATTTACCTGATATGACCACCTGAAATGTTGAATGAGATCAACGGCAAAAAGCAAAATAGTGTTCAGTTACAATAAATTGCATAGCTGCTGGAGACTTCAGATGATATTATGCATTACTTTAGTTTCATCCTTACCAGTGAGGAACAATATTATTGTAAAGTTCTCAAAGCAATGACCCCCTAAAACTAGTGAGCCTCCAGAAATAGCAATACAACTTCAAGGTTGTTCCCAAATTCTGAAAAACACTCTGTAGGTAATGACCATCCAAAAATGGCAACAAAATTTAATGGTTGTTGGGAAATTCTGAAAGTAGTAACTCTCTCTTAGAAAGGAGTGTGTTTGGAGGGAGGGTGCTACATCAAATCATTACAGTATAACAAGCTGAACCAAACTGATGAGATCTTTCTCGTGGATCACTCTCTTTGCTTTGTGTAACATACACTCTTCAACAAAATTTATCTCTTTCTTAATTGTATGCATTGGCACACGTGGTATATGTGTCAGATAAACACTGATTCCGAGAAAGTTGTGACCCTCTGAAAGTAGCAATAGGAAAAAAGCTGCTAAATACAAAAGTGATGTAAAGTTGTTTCTTTTTGAACTTCACGGCGATATATGCCTGGATAATGATTTGAACCAACCTTGTTAACACAGCCAGGTTTTTATGGCACATTCGTGACCACTATTAGTAGGGTTTTCCTGTATCAAGGTTTTAATTAACTCTTTTTCCTTTTATGCAGAAGGCGAAAGCTCTGTTCAAGAACCAGTGTCATCTTCACAAAGTCCGCTTGCTGACGTCAATGACAGCTCTGCTGATGTCTCTGAACCACAGTTGACTCATGACCAGCCTACACAAGTGGAAGTGGCACCTTCATCTGCGCTTCCTAGAAGACCCCAAGCACAGGTGCGTAGCATTCAGGTTCTGGGACAAGCAACGGCAGGGAACCCTTCACAAGCTAACACTGCTGCGCAACCAGTGCAGCATATTCCAGTGGTTTTCATCAAGCAGGAGCCAGTTGACTTGCAACATGACGCCCAGTGTTTTGTTACCACCAACAGTCACCTGGAAGCTTATACACCAAGGCAGAATGCTTTCATCATTCGTACTGGTGCTGCTGTTACAACTCCCGTTCAGAACCCTTCACCTCAGCGGTCGTTTGAAAGGGGCATCATCCATCCAGGTGACCATTCTTCATCAAACCCATCATCTTTGCAATCACTTGTTCATTGTGTCCAGGCAGTGCCAAATGTGACTACAACAAGAAATCAGCCATTGGCAACTGGTACCCAAATTCCAACCTTAGTTCAACAAGGGGTACAGACAGTGGGGACACCTACTGTCAGTCATCCATCAAGTGCTGGCACCCAAACCACAGCGTTGCCACAACAACGAGGACAGATGACACAGACTCCTTCTGTCAACCAGCCATTAACCGCTGGTACCCAAACTACAGCGTTGTTGCCGCAAGGGGGACAGACAGTGAGGTCACCTACTGTCAACCAGCCATCAACTGCTGGTACCCAAACCACAGCCTTGCTGCTGCAAGGTGTGCAGACAGCAAGGACACCCTCCGTCAATCAGTCACCACAGGGTCAAACAGGAGCCTCTAAGGATCCTTTAAGAAGAGAGCAACTGGCTCAGGCAAAACAAGTGCAGGGTAAACGAAAATCAGCTGAATCTGTTAAAGAGATGGCTTTGGAAACGCTAAGCAAATATAAGACAGATTACAAAATAGGTAAGACCTATAGTAATACCTCTTAAATAAACCCTTCTCCACAGTAATAAACCATGAGTGCAAAATCTCACTCCTCCTGTAGTTTGGCTATACCTAAACTACAGCTTAATTTGCAGCTCTTGATGTGCGCGTTATTGTCAGATATCAACTTCTAAGAGAAAAAACTTGCAACAATTTTAGGGGTGGTCAATCAAGTCTCATATAAGAGTGGATATGATTTTATGCTTTCTAAAGACAGATCTGTCCAAGAGCTATTTAATTGGCTTTTTAAATATGATACAAATTGACCAAATATGTTAAAGAATGCAATAGTATTTTGTGCCACATGACACTTGCGAGAATGAGAGGGTTAATGATGTAGTCTTGCATATATCCATGTGGTGTTTCTGTTTAGCATTTGCTCTGCGAGTCAGAAAATGTTTGCTTATGAGCAGCATTTACTTTTTGTGTCTGTGTTAGGCACTTATTTTTTGTTTGTATTTTTGTGGATTTTGGGATGGGGGGCGGGGGCAGGGATCCATATTCGCAGTCATCCAGTTGTCCCGGTCATCCGTGATGACTAGAAAATCATAGGGACAACTAAATTATTGAGTTTTCCTATTGATTTGAAATCAATGCGAAAACTCGTCCGCTGTTGTCTTTTGAGTTTCCTGCATTCTGACCACTTGTCATCCAATTGGAGCTTTAAGAAAACAGATAAAGATTTGCAGCTTTCTTTTGCAATAAAATCATAATTTTGGTCCCCCATCTGGGTTCTCATCTGGGATGATGTGGTATTCTCCATGAATGAAATCACCACAGACTCAATTTCCATTTTGTCAACCGCAGATGCTCTGTACTGCACCTGTTTCTGAGGCTCAATTGCATCAGCTTTTTTGATCAAGATATGTCATTTAGTAATGTTAACACTTCAGAAAAACAAGCCAAATAGGAGCAGAAAGAGCGAAAGCATTCCTTTTGGCCTTCATGGCAGTCAAAGAGGCCTTGATTTTCATTTGTACCTGGATTTTCTGTGTCCACTGGATGTACTGGGAGACTGGTCACATGAATAATAATAAAAAAAGTAAACTTTCCATTTACATGCTGTTCTGTTGCCATTCTTCCCTATTGAAAGGGCTAGTAAAATTTTGCCAGGACAAGTATGTCATCTGGCATACTTGCCTGGCTGAGGACTTGGAGAAAAAAACCAGTAAGGATCCCTGTGGGGGAACAGAGAGGCTTCCTTTTACAGCAGGAGGTGCAGATTATCAGATTTTACATTCATAAACAATGAGAAACATTTCTGAAAAAAAATTGTTATTTTTTATCATTTCAGAATTTTTCCATACACCACTTTGTTATGTAAATTGCAGCATTGACCATCACCATCTTATCCTGGCACTGCTGAGCTCTTCAAATAGATTAATTTCCCGAGGTTCACTGAACAGCTTTACACAGCTTTTAGAAACCACCAAAGTCAACTTCCTTAAATGTGTGAAGAAGAACCTTGATGAGGGTTTTGCTAAAGACCTTGACATCTCTGATGGTTTGGTTGTATTGAAATATCCTTTGATTCATCTGGCAGGAATTTTCTTCAAGTATACAGCCATAGACTTGTTAGTTCATCTCGGCTTTGAGCGAAATCCGTGTTCACCAAGAACAGGTGAACTGCCCTTGCATTCAACATTACGCCATGGCTTCTCAACTGGTTCGAAGCTTTACAAGTCATTTGCCATGAACAGGAATTATGAGAAACTGTTTTCCAGGGTGTTCAAATCATTTTCCAGTGAAACGGATGTGATTGAGCTTCTGTCTCAGCAAGACAAAAATGGAGACACACCCTTACATGTTGCAGCTAAGAGGATGATTGAACGACCTGCTCCACTCAGCAAGCCATCAAACATTGTTACATCAGAGATTCCTGATTCAACCCAGGAATGTGAGTCAAACAGTTCTAGAAGAGGTGTTCCTGTGGATGTTACTCTGGTTTGCACGCTCGGCCCCCCCAGTGAGCAGCATCGGTGTCGAGCCGACTTTTATATTCACTGCTTGGAGTACATTTTGAGAAAGGTCCAGGAGGCTGCGACAAATGCTCGTAAAGTGAACATTGGCCTTGTAAAGCCTCTGTTCTTAATGAAGAATAATGAAGGAGAAACATTTCTGCAGATTATGTGCAAGGAGCACCATATAGCTAATACGGCTATAAATGACCTGCTCAACAGATTTCCCGATGTGACTTTTGTTGACTGTGTTAAGCAGAGTGTTCCTGAACCCTGTTGGCCTTATACCTGTTTGCTTGGTGAGCCTTTAGTTGAAGAAGAGAGCACAAGTGGTGTCTTGGTGACTGTGTACTCCCCCATGGAGGTGTCTGGACCATCTGACACACAATCAGGTGATTTCTTGAGCATTGTTATCTTATCTTTTCGTGTCTGAATTGATTGTTTTTTCTATGGAGGAGTGGGGAATGGTTGGATGAGCAAAGCAAGCTAAGAGGAACTTCTCTCCCCACTTTTCTTTTGACCTCATTCCTTTAAGAGAATTGACCGAACAGCTTGATAAGTAGGTCTTTAACCTGGAAGGGGGACTCCATCATGAAAAGGTCTGGGATGCTTGTCCAAAAATTTAATTTAAATCCCTAAAGGAGACCAATCTAGGAGCAGCTCAAGCTTTTTTTGACCCCAAAAAGATACCACTTAAAAATGGAAAAGGCTCGATTATATTCTGCTGTTCGCAAAGGTAGCTGGTGCTAATAGACTGGACTTAAGAGAGCTGCAGAAATTGAGCCTAACAACAGAAATAAGAGTGTTTTATTGTTGTCTCTTCACATGCACCCTAAAAGGTACTTTGATAGGTAAAAATAGTTGTGTCTCATCTTGAACACCTTAAGTGAGACCAAACGCCTTGATTTACACCTGGTAAGCGAGACGACGAACATCCCTGACCTTTCCATTTGCGATTCCCCCGGGTCTTAAATTAACTACTAGACTTCTTTGCTTAGAAGACACGATCTAGTGAAAGCCTTGGGAAAAAAAATGAATCTCTGAGTTTTGAATGATCCACAGCCAGTTATTATTTGCACATAAGGTGCCTCTCTCCACCCAGGTGTATAAATGGGTACTGGCAAACTTAATGCTGGGGGTAAGCCTGCGATGGACTAGCATCCCATCCAGGGGGGAGTAGAAATACTCCTAGTCGCTTCATGCTACAGAAACCGGGATAAGCTCTGGCCTGATGGGCTACTTGGCTCGCATGCAGACTTTTTTTTAAGGTTTATTTAAAGTGCATATGACATGAAAAAATAATTTCTGCTTATTTGAAAGGCCTTTCAAAATACAGAATGGCGTTATTTTGTTTCTTTTGTGATGCACATTTGTGGTGCCAAGTTTCAAGAACACTGCTTCAATATTTTCAGAGATATCGTTTATTCAGTATTTTACCACTTTTTAGTTGCAAACAATATGAGGTCATCACTGGTCTAATTTGCATAATAGAAAAATGTCAATATCTCTAAAATGAAAAAAGATATTTCCAAAAAAAAAACGCCATTCTGTATTTTGAAAGGCCTTTCAAGTAAGCAGAAATTATATTTCATGTCATATGCACTTAAAGTGCCTATGAAGTAAAAAATAATTGCTGCTTATTTGAAAGGCTTTTCAAAGTAAAGAAGAATGGCATTTACCTTTTTGGAATATCTTTTTTCGTTCTAGAGATATTTACATTTTTGTATTATGCAAATGAGGAAAGTGATGACGTCATAAATCGTTCCACTTGAACAGTAAAACACTGAATCAAGAATATCTCTAGAAATGTTGGAGCAGTGTTCTTCAAACTTGGCACCAGAAATGTACATCACAAATAAAACAGAATGACACTTTCTGTGTTGTTGCCATGGCAACACTTTTGGCTTCAGTCCCTTTCTGTGAAAAACCAAATATGCCCATTTGCAACCCTTTGAGAAGGGACAGAGGGTCTTGCTTGGACCACACATGGTTCCCATATTGTCTTAACTCTCCCCATTAGATTGTTGGGAGTGGATGATCTTTGTTTAAGATAAAATCTGGGAATTTTAGTTTTAATTAAAACAGGACCAGCGGCATAACTGTTGTCATGGCGATGGCACGATGGGTGTCATTTTGTTTCTTTTGTGACGTACATTTCTGGAGCCAAGTTTAAAGAGCACTGCTCTAATATTTCTAGAGATATTCTTGATTGAGTGTTGAGCTGTTTTTTTGTGGAACCACCTATGACGTCATCACTCAAAATACAAAAACATGAATATCTCTAAAACGAAAAAAGATATTCCAAAAAGGAAAATGCCATTCTTCTTTACTCTGAAAAACCTTTCAAATCAGCAGCAATTATTTTTTACCTCATAGGCACTTTAAATGATGCATCAACATACAAGATTTCATTTGCTCATCAGTAGTTAATGCAGGAAAGAAAATTAGACTATAAACTAAAACAGCATGTGAGGATATCAATGTCATCATGGTTATAGACATGTAAGCCAATGATATCTCAGCATTTGATTGTTGTTTTATCTTTTGACATCATTCAAGTCTCTCACTCATTTTCCTGTGCTCACGTATGAAAGATACCATCAGCACTCAAAGAGAAATCCATATCCTTCGTAATGATGTAATTTCATCTCTATATAGGGTTAAGTTGCGGTGTTGCAGTCATCCTAAGGCTAACAGTTTCTTTCACTTTAACTTATAATAGATGCACAGCCTTCAAAACCAGAGTCACCCCAGCCATCTTCAGAGGTCAATTTGACACAGGTTTCGCCATCTACATCTAACACATCGTCAGTGAGTGTTATAGTGCAGGAGTCCACTACTACACCCTCTACAGTCACACCCATGCAAGTGAATTCAGCTTTAGTTTCACCAACATCTGCTTCCAACACAGGTGATCTCCTTGATTCTGTGTTGACTCCGGTGGTGGCAAACCCTGGACATGCCACCTTGAGACCTACCACCAAACGCAAGATCATTGAAGCCTTGAGAGAAGACTATACAGAGAGGTTGGAATTGGCTGTGAAGGGAAGGCGAGAAGTGGAAGAAGACATCCTCAAACACAGGTCAAAGACTGAGGAACTGGCAGAGGTGATGGCAAAGAAAAGGGAAGAAATGCAAAAGTTGGAAAGGGAGCTGCAAGAGTTGCAGAAGGAAATGTGGCACAAGAATCAAGCCATCCAAGCATTAGAAAACAGCCTCGAGCAGTTTTCAAAAGAGGAAGAAGAACTGGGAAAGAACTTGGCTGTTCTCCTAGGTGCAGATCCAGAACCCCCAACCAAAAAGAGTAAAACCCAGGACAGTGACAGCTCTGAGCAAGATACAGGAATGTGAAAGGGAGATATGCATAGATTATAATAAGTTTACATTCATGTGACAAAAGACCTTGTAGTTTAGTTAGTCTATATTATGGGTTATCATAAAAACAAGATGCATGACATGAATGATGATGCAACAATGCTGGTGAATGATATCTGTTGTGAAAAAATGTCTCCTCTGGGAACAAGGTTTTGTCTAAGTCATATGTCCCTCTAATTCAAACTTATTTGAATAATGGGACAATGTCCAAATCAAGTAAAAGTAAAATTGTGCCATCATTTGAACAGTTCATCCAACTTGTTTCTGTGGTAACAAGAATGTAAACCTCCATCTTTTAAAACGCCCCTGATATACATGTTATCAAATAAGGAATTTTTTACAAGAAAATTGCCTCACTCTTTACTACTGGACGTGGTGCATGTTCCTTCACCTTTTGTCATCTCATACTGATCTTAAGGGATTATGGAAAACTGATCTTGAACAGGTGAATCTCTTACACAGCGCTGAGAAGCACTTGAAAACACTAGATAGCCTCCAATGGTCAAAATTTGATAACAGTGAAACAGGCTACACAAAAACGCACACACAACTTGACTTTTGTGACTACTCACGGTTACCACTGGGTCAATTTTTGTCAGGGCATGCATGGTAATGCACAGAAATACTCTGATGTGTAAGTAAGAGTTCATTAGTGAATGAAAGTCTCAAAATTCTCCCAAGTAGCACTGTGAGAAATGTCTACTCACCAGGAAGGAGAACTTTTATTTTGATCTCATATGATCATAAAGTTATGATGTGCTTGCAATTTCATTTTCATTATTTGTTCAGTTTTAGTCAAGCATATTACATGCATACTTAAAATTTTCTGTGTCCATGCTGATAATAATTATTTAATTAATTAATTTGATTTTATGCAAATAGTAACTAAAGAGAATGTTATTGAAGATTTTAGTTTAAAACTGGACTCACTTCACAACATGTAAGCACAGCATGTGGGCTTTTTATTTGTCAATGCTTTTGTGACTTACAATGGGCAAAAAAGGTGTTGAGACACTTTGCTGTTTTGGAGTACCTCCAACAAATGTTCTCTCCCCCCCCCCCTCCTTCCATACTAACCCCTCCCCAAAAACAAGGTTGGCCTTCTTGACCCTAAAACGTCCCTCTTTCCTCTACAATATCGAAAATGGGGAGGGAGGGTACTCTTCTCAATTTAAACCAAAGTTGAAACGGAATAAGTGAAATGTTGCAATTAGCACTCAATTCAGCCAACTGTCTCAACTACTTTTGTCACCCATTGTAGGTTTTATGTACTTGAAGTTCTTAGAAACAAAAACCTTATTGGCATAAAGTAACTGCATTGATCTCAGGAATACAGTATGCCTTCACACATGTTATTGGTTGACATTGTCTAAGGTGGATCCTTTGATCAAGAAAATGTAATACAGATAAAGGAAAGTACTCCCACATAAGCAAACTTATATCTACTTATGTCAAACAAGAGTTGTTATGGTGTATAAAGAACACTGAAGATTCTTAACTATAGTTAACAGTTAATAGTTATCATATGTTAATAGTTGTACTGGAAGCAACCATAATTACTGATTTTCCAGTTTTAGTTAGGTGTTGTAGGAACAATTGCATATTTCTTTTGAAACCTAGCTATGTTGCTTACGGCACCATGCAGTGGAAAGAAATGTTTTATTTCTCAAAGGAGTTGGCAGTAACTGTGTTCTTTGTGGATTGCCAAATTTGTTGACTCTTCCCAGAATGTAGAACCACATTTTTACCATGTTTAAAGAGACTGTTTCCAAAAGGTTTTTATCTGTAAATGGAGTAGAAGATTTTAGAAAACTGATCAGTGTAAGTGTTAAAGAGAATTATTTAATATTTTATGTCAATACAGTCTGATAGATGTTATAATTGAGATTTTGAGACAGACATATTACTTCAATAGTCGCTTATTCTTTTCAGATAAGTGTTGAAGTAGACGATTCAGGCCTGCTCAGGGGAGGGGTGTGTAGTTTGGCATCAAAATACCCAATTTTTTCCCCTCATAAGATACCAATACTACAAAATTATAAAATATGTGCTACTAAATCCCTTAATTTATCTTACAAGTTTAATTCATGTCTATATAACGAATACCTAAAATTCAGGGAAAACTAGATACTTTATACCCAAATTGTGACAAAAAAAAAATACCATAGACCTGAGTTAAACAGCTGCAGATACTGTATATCCTAAATCGTTGGCTGGGCCTGACAATTAAGTGACACTAAATGGGCAAGAAAAAGGAAAAGTAGGTTATAATACAATAGAATTGTAAGAAAATATTATCTCTGCATGTCTCATTTGGTTAAGATGTACAAAAGTTTAAATGCATATTGCCTTACATAACATTTTATCAACTCTTTCAAACCAAACATTGACCAATATTAAATTTCTCCTTATGTATCAACTCGATGTTAGGAATGTAAGTTAGGAGAAGAACACAACTTGTCATAAAGGATGTTTGATAAATTAGTACATTCTCTTAAATAACTTTTACTGTGGCACAGTCTATCTTACCCAGTACTGAGCATGTTTGGGCTGAAGGGTTTAATTGATTTATGTTACTTGTAATACGTAGTAGCCTTTTGTCGTTCATGTTTGACACTAATTATTATTATTTTCCTTGATGATGAGTTTGCCTTCTGACCCTCGTCATTCTGCAATTATAGTAATCATGCTGTGTAATTTTCCATAGAACTTGCTAATAAAGCCTTAATTATATCATCAGTTGTGCATAGTTTTCAAAACAGTCTGGTCCCAACAAATGATCAAACCAATGAAAATTTCTGTTGTCAAAAATAAGTCTCCTTTCTGTACCTCCTCTTGTTCCCTCAGGGACTGGAGTATAGTTAAATATTTTAATGAAAACATTTTGGGGTCAAGTGACACCACTTTCAATAACTTTCTACATGGTGCTAGAGATGACCAAAAACAGTTGTACATCTGAGAAATTTAGTACAGTATAAAGGATTAATACTTGTGTATGGAGTATTAAAATAATTTATGGCAGATAACTGGAAGCATCAGAAAGCAAATTTTGACTATTTTGTTAGCTGTCTTGGGAACTCTTGTTCCTCGTTTAGGAGTGGGGGACAGTGATGAAACCTGACCATAGTTCTTTTTTTATTCAGTCCACGTGTACTTCAACATTCTCAGAGTCAGTCGAGTAGATGATTCTGCATGAAAACTAATAATTATTGTTGCATGGTCGTGCACCCAAACAATTATGTCAATGTGCACTCAACTGTAGTTAAGCTACCGGGAGTCATCATATGAGTTTCCCATACATACATAGACAACATTGATAACAACCAGCTTATTATCAAGAGTTTTTGTACCAGAAGACACATTTTACTCTTTTAGGGGAAGGGAGGTGGGGACAGGTTAAGGAGGGCAATAATTCTCCTGGCTTCATTTAAATGTACCTAGGCCTCTCTTTTTGCTAAGTATTTTTCATCTTGGCAAATCTGATCACCGCCCTGATCAGGAGTGATTGATATACTGTCCATGTTAGTGACAGGACTGTTCTTGTAAGGGCACTTTCCTTCAAGTGGTTGAACATCACGGGTCATTTTCTGTGACTCTCACAAAGCACTTCCGTTGGCCACTTAGGGGGATACCCTTGGGGGGTCGTCTTCTGTCACTTGATTTGGGGCATGTATGTTTATTGTGGAGTGTAGCAAGGTGGTGACCATCTTTGCCTTATTTTTTTTTTTTGTCATGAACGACGAAACAAAGTGTCATACGCCGTTTTGCCGTAAAGACTGCGCCTTCGTTCACCATGACTTGATCAAAGCTCTATGCATTGAGAGGAACAGAAAAGAAACCTCTTCGCGCTGTTCTTCGAAATCGCACGTTCTCTTAAGACAGTGTGTTCAGCTGTATGAACAAAATGGATGGGACAAAAACAGCATTGTTCCGGACAGTTCACCAGACCTGAGGCATCCCCTTCTGTACTTAACTTGTGCATTCGGGAAGCACCGAGTTCTAGAAACTTTAGTTAAGTTGGATTTCGACCCTTCTGTAGTAACACAAGATGGCGCGAATGGACTCCATGGACTGGTCGATCACTTCTATCGGGTGGGAAATATGAAACAATGCGGTGGTTTTATGGCGATTGACAAGAGATTAGAAGTCTTTGAAAACGTAGTGAGCATTCTCTGTTCCCGGGATCGTAATATATTCTCTGTAAAGGAGAAGTTGTATGGTCGTACCCCTTTACACATCGCCGCTGAAAGTGTTATAAACTCGGGTCGACATGCTCGCGTTGATGGCCGCTGCGATCCCATGAAAAGAACGAGATACTTTCAACGGTGTTTAGAGGTAATGTTAGGCCATCTTCTTGAACTCAAATGCAACTCTTTACTTACTCACACTCAAGTGATGGACACTGTTGCAGCGCAAGATAACGAGGGAAACACCATTTTGCACATTCTCGCAAGGAGCCCTTCTCTTCCCGGTTGGGAGTCCATTCAAAACGTCATGAAAAACTTCGTGGACAGCGATTTTCCTTTGAAAAAGAACAAGCATTCGAAAACGGCGTTTGAAATACTCTCGACCTTCAACGAGTTTTTGGCAAGGAAGTTATTTTACCCAAGTGACGCTGATAATAATGGAGTGGAAAAATTGAGAGGTAATTGAAAGCATATACATAAAATTCTTTGTTTGTATTGAACATTGCCTTGTCAAAGAAGCTTTGCCTATGGACACTGTAGTCAAGCTGAGTTCGCTTTTTTATCCACCAGCGTGCCTATGAAAAGAAGATTTCAATAATGTTGAAAACTTCTTTTATGTTATATACTAAAAGACTTCGATCCAAACATGTAGAGAAAACAATATAATTATTTTACACACTCTTGTCAACCTGTCAGAACGTGAATACATAGAGCTCTGGTTAAAATTTGAAATTTTTTTAAAACATACAGACCTTATCAAAGTTTTGGAAGCCACCTTGACAGATAGGCAAGACACATCAGAAATTACAGTGTTTGTATGGGAATGTGATGGCAAGTAATTTTCTTTAAAAAATTGAATTCTGAGTTATTTATGAACAGCAAAATTAATATACTAGACAAAGGATACAAGCACGAATACAGGGATCAACATTTTCCCTTTCCTGGAACTTGCTCTTTTTGTTTGTGCTTGCCTTGTGGTGTGTGAAAGCAGAACACAGCATTAGCACTAGATAATCTTTTGGCCGCATCAACCATTACCTCTGAGTATAAATCTACTAGCATTCAATCACAAATACCGTTCTCTGATTGCCTACACCACTCACGATCCACTTTGTTTTAGTATAAATCTACTAGCATTCAATCACAAATGCCGTTCTCTGATTGCCTACACCACTCACGATCCATTTTGTTTTAGTATAAATCTACTAGCATTCTATCACAAATGCCGTTATCTGATTGGCTACACTACTCACTATCTATTTTATGATAGATAGTGAGTAGCATAGCAGTGTGCCCTTGTTAACAAAATACAGTTGCTTCTTGGTGTTTTCGAAGTGTCTGTGAAGAGGATTTAGATAAAGTTTTGAACGACTAGTAGATTTATACTATAACAATCAGATTATTCGCTCTTGATTTCTATGCGTGATAGAAATCTCCAGCTCATAATCTAATTGCTTACTGCATAGTGAGTAGCCTAGCTGTGTGCACCTGTAAACAAACTTTCAGCCACTTTTTTGCATCTTCGAAGTGTCTGTGAAGGGTATTTAGATTAAGTTTTTAACAACTTGTAGATTTATACTAAAACAATAATATCATTCTTTCTTGATTTCTATACATGATAGTTGACTCGGACTGCACCCTTGTCGAGCATCATGTAATAGAAGTCTCAAGCTCATAACCTAATACAGTTGAGTAGAAATCCCAAACTTGTTTAATCTAATAATAATTATAAAATAGAAACTGGACTCAGTTGAACAGTAGCTTTGATGAGGTTGGCAGGGTTAGACAGTGTGTTAATACTAACCAAGTGCTCATTTCAGATGCTACTGGTAATTCTCCACCCCTGAAATGTGATCTTCCACAAAACCTGGAAGCCTCAGTTTCTGCTGTGATTCCGAGATCAGCCATCTTTGCAAGTGACGACCACAATACAGGTATAGCTGTTGAAGCTGTATGGAGTCAAGCTGGACACATTGATGGATCTCCTTCAAAGGTAATGCAGCATAGCTCTTCTGTCAAGAGTCTAGAGTCTGTCATTCACGCACTGCGTAACACAGCAAAATGCACACCTTCCACATCTCAATGGGTTGGCACAGGTAGCCCAGCTTCATCCACTCATCACAATGGGGTGTCCTCAGATGCTGTGATGTTCAATGGCAAGTCAAAACATTCAGCAAGTTTGCAATTTTCATTAGAAAGAAATGATGTCAATTCTTCTAGTTACAATCAGAGTGCATCTGTTTCTGTTTCGGCAGCTGGAGCACCAGCCCAAATGACTGGCACTCCAGACTTTCCAACAGGAGGCTCGTCAAGTGATGATCCATACCCAGTTTTCCTACCTAATTTTCCAGCAGCAATGACAGAAACAATGTCCATTGAATCATCCCCACCTGAAGCAACAAAGCAAGAGGTTGAAGCTACAACATTCTCTTCTCGCTGTGTTTCTCCATTATCTCAAAGCAATTTAGATATGGAGAATGCCATTGGGACATCACCATCAACTCCAGATTCTTGGATGCCAGAGCGTAAAGCAGAAGAAGCCACTGCTTCCTCAACTGCTACCTGTGTCACATCAGAGCCTGCTGATAATAGCCGATCACCTTTACATGAAGATCTGGACTCCACAACATCAAATGAAACACAGGAAGGTCATGTCACTGTTGATGGTGCAGGAGAGGAACCAGCAGTACAGGAGAACACTGCAGCATCGTCCTCTGGGAATGGCGCTTTTTTTGATTTTCTCTTGACCCAAGGAAGTGAATTCAACCCCACAATGAAATTTCAAATTGTGGAGCTGATTAAGAGTGAGTTTGGTAGGAAAATGACAGCTTTTAACACAGAGATCTGCCAGACTGAAACAGAAAAGAGAAACCTGGAGGCCAAGATTAGAAACTCTAAACTTGCACTGCAGCAGAAGGAAGAGGAAAAGCTGAGATTGTTTGCAGAAATTGATCAACTCCAGAAGGACATTGTACAAGCAACAGAGAAACACAAAACCCTCTCGCAGCAATGTGTGAAGTTGAGAAAGGAATCTGAAGCTGTGAAACGGAAGATTTCATCCTGCGAGGAGGTCGAGAAAGAACTTTTTGGTAGCCCTGTTAAAGCAAAAAAGTCACTAGATAGGTGAAGGTTGAATTAGAGAAGGGTTTGATTATTAACTTATGGGAAATGTATTGTAAAATGTGACTAACTGGGCTACTAAGTGATGTTGAGAAATTGTCAGTTTGGTGGAAAGATTGTAGTACAGAGAGTTCTCAGATTTTTAATACTCCTACCTTTCTCTCCTAGCAAAATATAAAGCAATGTTCTCAGTTACTATCACTTCCCATCCTCTCTTTTCTTGGTTCTTGTAGAGTTCCCCCCCCCGTTTTTATTACCAGGTTCTCTCCCCCCTGCCTCCTCTCCCCCTGCCCTTTCTCCCCCTGCCCCCTCCCCCCCATCTTCTCCAAGGAAATGGGAGAAATATGTTGAGGATTATGTAAAAATAACTTGGTTCTAAACAAAAGTGTTGAGGATGGTAAAAATAGACCCTTAATTAAGGGAGTCCTACAGCAAAAGATTGTGCATAAGTTGCTTTGAAAGAAATTGCTCTACATTGTTATGGTTATTTATTGTTGTATCTCTCATTTTCGATACAAGCTACCTTGCATACAACTCTAGAGAGTTGTAGTAATATTGACAGCTTGACACTTTTCCATAGTTGAGCTACTTGTCACACCATATGACGTTTATACTTTAAGGACAAAAGCCATTCCCCCCACCCCTGCTAAAATATAATGGTTATTAGTTATTGGCTCTGGTTATTTATTGTTATATTGTTATTGTTATATCTCTCATTTTCGATACAAGCTACCATGCATACAACTCTAAAGAGTTGTAGTAATATTGACAGCTTGACTCTTTTCCATAGTCGAGTTACTTGTCATATGATATGACATTTATACTTTAAGGACAAAAGCCATTCCCCCCACCCCCTGCTAAATTCATGCATTAAGTTACATGCATTCATGTGCATATTTATATATATAACATATATTGCTTGATTTGAAGAAATAAAATGAAATATTAAATACTTATCACACAGTATATTAAACAAAATGATAGAGTCATATCTTAGTCTGAAACAAACTTAACAGTGTTCAGTGCTATTAGAGTTCCCATCAACGTACAGGTGTACACGTACACAAAATGAAAAGGGCCACAGTTTTTTGGCTAAGTGCATCCTTGGGATGCAGGAAAAAAAAGTTCTGAAAATTTTAGTAATAGGCATAGGACCCCTGGAAAACAAAAAGAACCTTCAACTCTTTGGAACTGGAGTCCCAAGGACCCATAACTATCAAAACTAGAGGGAACCCTGGGCTATGACTTTAAGTGGAATAAGTCTTACATAAAATTATCTTGCACCCTCCAGATGTGATTTCTCATATTATTGCCCAACATTGGAATATGAACATGTATAATTTTATTTAAAGGGAGGCAATGTTGTCTTCTGAGACGTTACCTATTTATAAAATGTTTGTGTACCTAAAAATGGCAAACATGATCCTAAACATGTTTCTGCACAGTACTCTTAATATATTTATATGGTAAAGGACACTTAAACAATATGAACTATTTAAATACATTACAACATTTTCTTATATTTTTATGATAACAGATGCATAAATATCTACTATACTGAAAGAGGAAGCCCATTTTATATACAATGCTGATTTGATTTTGTTATTTGCTTCATTTTTGTTTCTTTTTTTGAGGTTATGTTTAAAGTTTAACTTTCTCTCATATTACAGCGACAGATGCTTTATAATGATTTTTAATGAAATGTATGCTTGCTTGATTGACTGTACCATTAGATTTTAGGCTTAGTATCTTTGCATGTATGTAAAGTTGACAGAGAATTATACTGGCAAAGAGAGATTTTGGACAGTGACAAAGTCAAGATTCCATGACAATGTGTCATCCATTTGTCAAGGTTGCATGCATGGAAAATTTTCACTCTAAATTATACATTATCTCAAAGGGAAAAGAGATGACACTGCTATAACCCTCAAAATATACAGCTATTTTTTCAAATCAATGATCTGATCGCATCTGTCACTAACACAAGAGAACAACTTGGGATCTAACTTTATTTGTACATAACAGCTCTGAATAATATAAATCAATATACTTTGGATTCACTAAAATAAAATCAAGTAAATCAAGCCAGTTCTGTTTAGAGTAATTTGGATTTGTGTGTGTGTGTGTGTGTGTGTGTGTGTGGGTTTAGAAGGGCAAAATGGAGAGATGCCAGGAAAGTGTCAATTTATAGAAAGCTCTCTCCCTCCATCACTTTTTTGAGTGACGAGCAAGGTGAAAGACTGGGTATCATCTGGGTATAATACTGTCAGTATCCGGTCAAAAACCACTGTGGGCAAGCAGGACACTGTCACATAAGAAATTGTGCGATTAGGATGTGTTACATTGCTTAGCAACTAAAGTGCTGAAAGAATATCCCTCAGTGAATAGATCATTTCGTTTCCATCTCTGTTAAGGGGGCTCTGCCTTAACTAGAACTTTGTTGCTAAGACAGACTTCTTACTATTCTGTCATATAGTCAGCCCCAAGCATATGTGGTAAGTCACGTGACTGGAACGCAAGGCTCAATGTCTGATTAAAAGAACATTCAGTGATGAAAACATTGCACAGACAAGTCAAATTCTAAAATTCTCAGGGTCGGCCACAGAGATTAGTGGTATACCAATACACCTTAAAAGGAAAACTTATTATACCCAAAATTTCCTCTCAAATTCATGTGAAATTCATTCATCCCTCTCAAATGACTCCATTCCAGGACAACTTTTTATTTAAAGTTGTACTATGGCGAAAATCACATCTCTCCTATTTAAGCCATTTTAAAGCATAAAGAAGTAGTCTGCAGGAGAAGAAAAATGTCTCTTTTCGTTCCAGAGATATTCAAGTTTTTAAAATATGCAAATTAGCCAAAGGATGACATCATACACATCCAAAAAAAGATATCTCAACCAATTTGTATCAGAAATGTTTGATTCTTGGCAGTAAGACTCTACTAAATGTGCTCCACAGTACGAGCTTACCAGTTTTGTTACCATGGAAACATACTGGGTTCCAGACCTCCCCAATATTAAAGGCTTTTCTGGCCACCCTTGGCGATCCATTTTGATATTTGCTAATGGTGTCTCACATGCACCATCCAGCAAGCATATAAATATGTTAGCTCGAGTTTGTGGTCTCATTTAATGTTTTTCAAGCTGAAAATCACTAACATATTGAAATCAAGTGGGTGGGGACTGGAAAGGAGTTAGTTGCCATGGGAACAGAATTTTTGTTGCCATAGGTGTTTTTCCTGTAGAACTATTAACCTACCAAGTTTCAATGGATTCTGCTGCAAACTGACCGAGATAGCTCTATTTATATACTTAATATAATATTGGGTTGAGTGTATGACGTCACCAGTTATCTCATTTGCATATTTTACACATTTTTCAAACTTAAATATCTCCGGAACTAATGCAGATATTTGAAAACGGTAAATGGCGTTTTTTTTCTTTCGTGGAATTCTATGTAATACACCTAAAAGATCAAGGGGTAAAAATTTAGTCATAGTACCACTTTAAATTTTCCTCATTCTTTTGTTTATCCCCGCCTCATTTATTTCAATGTATTTTCCCACTCTATATTCTTTATATAATGTTACCCAACACATAATAATTTGCATTTGATAATGGTGACATGTCGTCGCTAAAACGTCATGTTTTTATCTCGCTACTCTTTATTCTGAAAAATTCATGCGAAATACCAAAATTTGGAAAAACAAGGTATACTTTATACCCATAAAAGGCCCAATTTTGGCGTCAAAAATACCATATACTCGATCTCCCTGTATACCGTATACCCCCAAACCCTCGCCGACCCTGAATTCTGCAGAAGAAAGAGCATTGGGGATCAATAAACTTTTGTTTTAGTGTCAGAATTACACAGGATTACTGAGATCGTCAGGTAACCAACCTGAAAAGGGATTGGACAGTGGTTGCTTTGCCAGGGGATGGTACCCAGTCCCCTGGAAACGTTATAAGAGAAGCGTTGGCGAGTCCAAAGAGGGCAGGAAGACCATAAACACCGAAAAGGCGTTTTTTTTAAATACGCAATCGTATCAGAATATCGACGTTGATCACCACGCAATCTGTTTAGCTGCTTATACAAAATTTTAAAAAAAGAATCCGAAAATTTATCTTCATTTACATTCATCTTCAGAGATTGAGTGTCATTTATTCAGAGAAACAGATTTTCTAGTACTGTTTAAAAATAAAAGACTGCCATCGCTGGCTTCGATTCAAAGGTCCGGAGACTTTGTTGTTTGAAAAATAAAATATCTTGTTTAAGAAAAAAGAAAAAAAACACATGATGACAAAGTATTGACGCGTTTTCAGATAGGATTGGTTATGTGAGGAAAATAAAGTTTGTTATGGAAACTGATACAGATACCATAGACAAAAAGCTGTTCTGAACTGAGCCAAGGGAATTTTCTGGAAAGCATTTCAGAAGGAAAATAAACAGAAGTTTCAAGAAAAATGTTCATTGCAATCGAACTTTTTTAGCACCACCCAGGACATTCTTCAAGGTTCCTTCACAACGAGCCACTTTGCGCTTGAGAGCCTTTCTGTGCTCGCTCATCTCCTGTTGTTCGTTTATAAAGCCTTGCAATAATTTTTCGTTTTTGACAATTTCACTCTTCACGGATTCCAGCTCTTCTTGTAACCGTTTGACCCTCTCTGTCTGTTGACCAATAGTTGTTTCGGTGTCCCTAATCTGCGCGGCCAGTTTTGGAATAGTGTTTTCCACACGGTTAAGCTTGTTGCTGTATTGGGCCATAACCACTTCCACTACGCCCTGTTTGCTGCGAGCGTCCAGATCGAGGCCCTCGGTGATAAGGAACTCCAGGAAAGAGTTGTCTGTGATGCACTTCAAAATGGTGCTCCTCTGGTCCGAGGCCCCTGTATTAACGTCCACAGATTCAGACTCGAACTGGATCGTTTCAGTGCTGGGGGAGGCAAGCGATGTAAGGGAGATGGTTTCGTGTGCTTGGGATCGTTCGCTTATCAGAGGCGTGTCAAGCATGCCACAGGTGTACAACTGGGTGCATTCAGCAGATTGTTGGATTTGTTTTCTTCGTGGATCAAATAAATTTAGCACTGCCGATCCGCGGACAGCTTTCGCTTGGGACGAATCAAAAGCCTTGCCGTGATGAGATTGCGGTGCTTCATTCTCAAAAGATTCAACTTGTTCTGGTTCGCCGACTTCGTCGGAAGTATTTTCTTCGGGGCTCTTAGCTACCCTTTCCTCATTAGGTGCTCCGCTCGGGTCCTTGCTACTGGCGCCAGTGGCTTTGGAATCAGTGGACGAGAGCGTGAAGGTGAGGGGAACTTTGGGGTCAGATGGGTCATTACCATTCCCTTGGTTAGCAGTGTCGGACACCTCGGGTCGTTTGCGTGCGACCTCACGCCTCTCTCCTCCTTCAGATGAGGTGTGCTGATCAGAGTTACCTGTGAGCGTTTCAGTCACATACATAGCCTCAGCAACAACTGGCGTGCTTATAATACTGTCAAATGGAGAGACAATTAGATTGGACTTCTGGGAGAGGCTCAGGAATGAAGGTACTTCCATTTGGGATGGCTTGCCCAGGTTACTTTCCATCGACAGGGTCAACAGATCATGCTGTCCGGGATTTGTTGGCAGTGGAGTAGTGTTAGCTTCAACGCAGCCAGCAAAGCCAGTCACAGTTTCCGTGGAAGCAGCAATCATCTCATTTGAACTGTTTTCCTCTTCGTCGATGGAGTGGGATACCTGCGGGACACAGTCAGTCTCGGAGATGACTATTGTCGGTGGTTCCCTAGAGCTCTTCTCGGGTAGTTTTTCTCCGTTGGTTGTAAATTCCTCGGAGTCCCTTGAAGTACTGGGTGACTGTGAATCCCTGTCGGATATTTCGGGTTCTGAGGTTGACGAGATTCTGCTTTCTCGCCGGCCTTCAAGCAAAACAAATCGACAATGATTAATTACATAAGGTTTACGAGCTGTTTCTTAATGAATGTCGAGGTAATCAGACTGGCCAATCGCAATGAAGTAAAGAACGAAAACAACCAATCAAGACAGGAAGTCATGATAGGTTTTGATCGTTTGTGATTGGTTAACAAAACAGCAAGTTTTCTCTGTCTGCTAGAACCATAGTCGATAGAGGAGACTTCTAACTTTGCTAGAACTTGACACTGAACGCGTTTTCACAAACAGTTTTAGAGCTTTCCACTTCGCCTTATTCAAGAAAAAACATTTTAAAGAGGCATTAACACGACAATTCTGCTGAATTTTTTGGACAAAAAGGTTTCTCGCTCATACACGAAATGCGCCTCGAATATACTGGTATTAAATGAATTGTTGAAGGGAGAGCAAACTGTATTTAGCTTTCAGCAATTTTGTAAAATATTAGGGCTAAATTTGAAAACGTCTGCCTGACCTTTTTCAGTTTGAGATCAGAACGTTGCGCACGAAAAACTCTCCGTAACCCTTTAACCGCTTCAGGGTTAGTAATAAAACCAGACTGCCGTTATTTTTTGCTCCTGAATGCCCCTTTTATTAAAAAAGAAACACGATCATGGTATACCCCATTAAGATTTCTCAGAAGAAGAGAGCATGAAGGGCGAGATACAGAGAAACCCCAGTGGATCTTATCCCCAAGGTTATCCAGCTTAAGTTATTTTTAGACATGGTGCCCAGTTCTTCCGCAGATAACTTTACCACATGTGTCACCTAGACTTCGATGAAGTCGAAAATGCGAGGAAAGCATTCCACGCGAGCAAAGTTCCCATCACAGGGTTGATTATTTGTGATGTTGGAAGTCGAGGAAGAATACGTTATATCGGTTTCGCACTCATCGGGTTCGCATCCGCATCGAGTAACTAGCGATCGATTGTTCCAAATTTATCTTTCTCTTACCGAGAAAAAAAAGACAACATTGTGGGCACAATGAAACAAAATCACACAAAACATGTTTACTTCTCGTTCTTTAATCCGTTGAAGGTGAAGGCGAACTCGAAATAGAGAGTTTATAATGAGTTCAGGGTTGCGAAGTCGATTGGGTGGGAAACGGTAGCATTCGTTATGTCCTTCAAGCCAACAGAAAGAGAATTGAGCTATTATTCATTTCTTCGTATCACTTACTTTGCTCGAGGAACTCCGGAAAAACCTGCATTGCCTTCTTACGATTTCGCTCCAACGCGATGCTCGATACGGTTTCATTCTCCTTATTCACTTTGGAAGGCACTTGACCCGGAAAGAATTTTTTCAGAATTTCTTTCATGGTCTTGAAACCAAACGCATAATCCCGCGCCAATATGTGGAAAATTGTATCTCCGTCGTTGTTTGCCGTGTTCAAGGCTTCTAAAATCTCCACCCTGGTTATTTCTCCGGCTTCTTCCAGCTCTAACATTCGATTTAACATGCTACTCATGCAGGACTGAAAAAATGTCGCACTCTTCCCCAGTCGATCATTTTGTCGATCATTCCAAATGTTTTCCGCCGTGATGTGAAAAGCTGTATCCCCGTCGTTGTCTTGGACGAACATAATCTTGGGATCAACATCAGTCAGGATGACCAGGATTCGCTCGAATGCTCTCCTCCTGTTTTTGATAGGCCCTAGAGTGGCGGCGACTTTTAACCCCTGGGTTTTCAGAGAACCCGTGCGGTAAATGTATTGCACGGCTCCGTGTAGTGCGGTCTCGCCATTTGATGTCACCGCATGTACGTCAAAGCCGTCTTGTAGGAGGGCTTTTACTAACCCCGCCTTGCCAAACGCGGAGGCGAGGTACATCAGGGGACACCGTAGCTCCTCTAGGGGATCAGGCACTTCGCTGTTGTGATCCCAATTCCTGTATGAATCGATGCATTCCCTCAACAAGTCCGGCAGCTCGTCGGATTTTTGCGAGCTGTCCAAGCAGAGGACAGTGACCAGATCGTGGTGCTCGATCTTGCAGTTCTTGGAGCAGAATGGGGTATGGTACCTTTGAGAAACCATTGCGTAGTTTTGAAAGTGTAACAGAACGTCGTGCGCGTGCGAGGACGACAACACAAATAAATCAAGTGACTCTTCGCTAATTGATTCATGACAAGAAAACGACTCCTATGACGTGGTATTTTAGCGTGCAACTAAGTTAATCAATCAATTAAACAGAACCGTAATCCTGTTAATTAACCCCGAGAAACTAAAAGGATCACTGACAGAGGCTCTTATCGACTCACGAAAACGTTTTCTTTCTAAAATCCAAACTATGCTTCCAACGATAGTTACTCGCCAAATTTAGAAAGTAAAGGCAATTGAGAATTTCCAAGAAGGAAGGACACTATAATAAATCCTGGTAGAAACTAAATTGTCTGTTGACTGTGGGTAATGAAGCCCAGGCTCAACCAGTTTAACCAGTGTTTTGCCGAGCACCCCTGTCATTTTTTTTTATATGAAGTCATCCACGGAAGTCAGGTGCCGACCGCACTAATTCATTTTCGTTTGAAAACGCGTACTTTTAAATGAATTTTCGTCCACCGTCCACACTAGAACGATCGAAAACGCAGAAAACCGCAAAATGCGTTTTCAAGAGTGGAGCTTTTTGAAAACTCTCCATTTCTAACGTGGCTAGGTGAAAATTAACGAAGGCTTTTTGAAAACAGTGCGGAAAAAAGCGTGATATACTGTCGCTATTAACGTTTTCGAATGAAAACGGATTAGTGTGCACAGGTCAAAAAGCGATGCAAAAACGCTAGTGTGGGTGAAAACATTTTGCTTCGATTTCTTCGAAGTGAAAATGGAGACTTTTGAAAACGCAATAGTGTGGTCGGGACCTAAGTAATCGAGACTAAAAATCCAACATTTTTTAAAGATAATTATCTTGGAGGGAATTCGAAGGGAGGAGTAAAGTTTGTCCATGGTATTCAAACATCATAGTGTTTTGACGTGACACTTTTGCCAGCAATGGTAGGTAATGCTATTTTCATAACACAATTATTACTGTGGAGAGGAACTTCCGTGAGTTTGGAAAACCGATAACTTCTAAAACAAAACCGAAGCAGACCACTAAAAATTAAAACAACCTGCATTTCAACGAAAAATTTCCCCCTTTTTCTAAAAGGCTACAACAGTATGGCGCGACAGTTTATCAAATATTACATCACATGTGCGATCTAAAATACGCGCGCTCTCGGTGCGCGCGTCCTAAATGAGTAAAAATAAAAGGGGAATAGAGAAGTGCTCAAAGTTCTGTTAAGAGGCAAAATGCCGCAACAATTACAACGGAATATTCCATTACGAGGACAAGGGTTCATGCGCAATTACACAGCTCAGTTCAATGAAATCCTTCTCAATATTGTGGACTCCCTAAAACCAACTTACAGATCAAAAAAAAGTTGTCAGCTATCAATGACACTTCTACATGCTGTTCAGCTTCACACAAGATCACTAAAAAGCTACTGCAGAGTGCATAAAACTGCGCAAGCTTCATAGCTGTTTTTGGAACCATGGACGACAGCCAGAAGTTAACGTTCTTGTTGTTTGATACGCTTTCCCACTCACTGGTGAGTTAGAAAGCGCCGACCCGTTTCAGAATTTACAATTTGACGTTTTTTATTTTTGGAACAAAGTCGATAGCACCAAAAAGGAGAACATTCAGCTACTAGTTCCCGTCCGAGTTTCAAAAACAGCTGTGCTAAAATTCAGTAATATCTGCCCTTCGTTTCTTCTGCACACTGGATTCCCGCGCCGACTACAATCTTCTAAGCTTGTTGATTAGACTCTGTAAAGATTTACACATTCTAAAGCACGCGAGACGAACACAACGACTTATTATAGACGAATTTAGTCACTTCGAGCGAGACTTTTTCCCCTCAAACTGATTTTTAAGTGTCTCGCAATGCGAGATCTTTTTCATTATATTTGTTTTCTCTTTACACAATAGTTCTTCTCTCTTTTGGAGGTCTTTGACGCTCCTCTTTTTGGCAGAGATCTCTTTTTTAAGAAGATCAAGCTCGTTCCTCAAAAGTTCCATTTTTATATTCTTCTGCTTCAAAGCCGTTTCGCCTTCCACTCTCAGCTGCCTGAACTTCATGTAGCTGTCCTGTACTTGACTCAGTTTCTGTTGATAATTTGTTAACAGAACTCCAACAAAAGCCACCTTGCCTGGGGTGTCCACAAAAAGGTCCAGGCCTTCATCTGCGAGATCCGATAAACACTCGTTAACTCCAGCGTCTTTTTTGCGTTTCCGCCCCAAAGTGATCTCCGCTTCCACAGCTTCAGCCTCGCTAGACAAGCGAGAGGATCCTGAATCAGTGGAGGAAGACTCCAAACAACTCAAAATAGACGGCAGATTAACAGCATCATGAATTTTTTCATCGACAGCTTCAATGTCACTTGAAGAAGTCGCGCCAGCGGATTTTTCATCCCTAGTTTTCTCACGGCTGTTCTCTGAACATCCCTCACTAGCCAGCGACCAAAATTCTGCGATCGTCGGTAATTCTGCTTCAAGGGAGTCAGCTTTAGGGTCGAATGAAGTCACAACTACTTTAGGGACTGGGCTCCCTGTGGCAGTGGTACTGGAACCTTCAGGGACACCAGACTGATTGCCATCTGCTTCCATTATATCAATATTGATTACTATTTGGTTTTGGTCCTCGGTGTTGTTAACGGCTGGCTTTCCTCCAGATTGTGCAGCAGAAGGGGAGCTTTTTCCTGTGAAAGCCGAAAGAGATTCCAATGAAGTTGTATGAAGTTTTCATTTTACTACAGTAAACTGGATTACACAGTGTAGAAGCCATTTTTGGTGGCCTGTTACTTAAGTTACTTTGTGCCTCTGTTTTAAAAAAAACGAGTCTCGGAGCAAACTCTTGATATGAAAGGGAGTTTAATTTGCATGAAAATGGACCTGTAGGGGGAACACACTTTCATATGGCTCATATGAATGTTTTCGCTCGAAGATTCGTTTTGACATCGAGGCAAAAGGCAACTCGCAAATGGCCTATTGCGTCCCATCAAGCACCGCGCTACTAGTTCGGGCTGAGCCACCAGGCAACATAGCAAACACAAAACAGCAAAAAAAATTTTTGAACCCTGAAGAAACAGTGATGCCAAAGCTAAGCGTCGATACCTTTGGCAGACAATGTGCGTGATATAGCGTTGGAAAGAACAGTTTCTCAATATTAATTTAGAATTATTCCTTACCTTGCTCAAGACGTTGCGATGGTCCGGAAAAAAATAACATCAAAGCTTTTTCTGAGTCAATGTCCCAGGCGATGGAAAAAACGCTTTTGCCTTCGTTGTTTTTTTCGTCCGGCAGCCTTCCAGGAAGAAACAAGTCTAAGATGTATTTCAGTGTCTCAAATCCGAACTCGGTATCGCCGGCCAAAATGTGCAAAACGGAATCACCATTTCGATGTTCGGTAGTTTTGACGATGTGTAAAACCTCATCTCTGGTTAGTACAGCTGCAGCTTCAAGCTCCTTGAGGCGTTTAATCATAGCCTTCAAACAGAATTGAGAAAAGAGAGCTGGCCGTTTGTTCCAGTCAGCGAATCCACTGCGGTCCAAGCTTGCAATGGCTGTCACATGTAGAGCTGTACGACCTTCGCTATCTTGAGCCTCTAAGATCTTAGGATCAGCAGCGCTTAGCGTAAGTAAAATACGCTGAAAAACGTCTTCCCTTTTCCTGAAGGCTTTCCCCGTCGGATTACTATACATGTGCAAGTGTTTTACCGCAGCATGCAAAGCAGTTTCGCCGTGTTCATTCACAACGCCAGGGTTGAAACCGTTTCGAAGAAGTCCTTCCACAACACCTGTCTTTCCAAACGCACTAGCCAGGAAGAGCAGCGGACAGTTTAACTCTTTTAAAGGATCAGGAACGTTACTGTTTTGGTCCCAGCCAAATGTTTTGGCTATTTCGATGCACTGTTTCATTTCCACTGACAAGTTACCAGAGGAATTATCGAAATCCGAGCATAAAATGTTCACCAAATCGTGATGACTTACACTGCAAGAATTCGGTCGACCTGGGCAGAAGGGTGTGTGATAATTCACTCTTTCCATCGATCTGTTATATCTAGACCACGTAGATGTAGGCTTTATATATACGATCGATTCAAGAAGCGACAGACACTCAGATGGTATCTACACAGGTAAGCTTTCAGTCAGACGTGACCTTCTTAGCGTGACATGATATTGTGTGACCTCGTCGAATCTTCATCTTTCAAAAGTCCGCTAATAATTTATTCGAGCGTTTTACTATAGGAAAACTATTCGAGGGATGATAGAGTCGTCAAAACTACAGGGATCGAGCTCTCGGAATTCTGTGGTGACTGATTACGAGAATGTTAGGAATGCATATTTCCGTTGCGGTACACAAGTGTGTTCGCATTCTTTGAATTCATTTATATTGCCGTCGTCATGTTACCAAAATAGTCTCTTCTGTACTTGAATGCCAGTAATTACCATCATTTATGTCTTTGTCGTATAACTGTAGTGAAGAAAAACTGTCGGTTGAACACAGGATAGACAATTTGCACGAGAGGGGAGGTAACTTAATACTGGAGTGTTCAAAATTCCAGTGTAATTAAGCCACAAAAGAATGGACGGAATGCCTGAAATGTTTTCAATGCATGTAAGGAAAGTGCTAACATGCAATTGATAAATACATTAAGACAAAAAAACATGTCTTCGTAATTTTCCCAGAAATTCATTAAGCCCAATGACATAGTTGTAAGCATCAACATTTATTATAATCACTTTTTCCATATCATAAATGTTTGTCCACGCGCGGAGAGATTCCTGGTTCATTTCCGCTGCAAGGATGTTTTACCTTCCTATAAATGGATGTTTTGCATTCCGATCGTGATGTAAGATTCCTATGTATTTTGCGACCGTGTTTCTGAACTGTCAGCCAACGGTATTTAGATCTGTTTACCCATCGCAGCTTGGCAGAGGGGACAGTTAATCGCTCGTTAGGGCAGTTACTAGCTTTGCGATCGTCTGTATAGATTTGAAACTCGAGAGAATAAAAATATATTTACCCTAGGCTACTACTTGTTTGGCTAGTTGTGCTGACAGGAAAACGTATGCTTGATTTAATAACACTCCAAGTTAAAAAAAAGAAAGAAAACACAGCCGATTTCTTAAACTACAGGAACAGACGTTTTTATTGACTAAATAACAACTGTAACGCAAATCACACGGGCAACGTCATGCAGTGAAACACGCTATCATTCTCTGATGTATAATAGTAGTAAAACATTTATTTATTTATTTATTTGTTTGTTTATTTATTTGTTGGAAAACATTGTTAATCATAAATCATTAATGGACTGTAATCACAAAACTTTCTAATGAACCACAACATATTCTTTTCGTCTGTACAAAAGTTCAATATTACGTTCAGATGAGAAAGCCGACTACATAATTCACTCGTGTATTGAGTAATTTTTATGTCAATTTCGTAAAGGGGGCGCTTCTATCGAAAAGTGGAACTAGAACTTATAAAAAAGCGACATTCAGTAAGGAGGAACTACTTCTTTTCGACTGTTCTAAAGAGCGTGATTCAATTATAGTCATATTCGATGCATTTCAGTAAAGATTTTGTTTTCCTGAGAGTTCTGGCACTGCGTATCGTTCACTGTTCGGTATCTTTAGTGCGGTTTTCAATTGAGTGTCGTAAAACCAAAACCAAAACCAAAGTAATTGTCTAATTACTTTCGACACCGGCTCAATTGAAAACCGCTCCATTTTCTACATAATAAGTGCAAGACATCACGTGACACTTATAGCCAAGTCGAGTAATGGCCAATGGCACTTCAACATGACTCGGCATCTTAAATGTCGATAAGCAAAAACATATACATAAATATCAACTTCATGTTAATTTTGCGCAAACTCTGTAGAATTATCTTCATAAAACGTTTCTAAGTTCTTAGGCCTCGATGTTTCGTCGCGGCCAATCGTTTGGGGTCACGTGGTCTGAAAAAAAAAAAAAAAAACCGACAGTCTTGTCGGCCGTTCGTCTCAGATACGTCAACGAAATGAATTTGTAGTGATTGCCTCGCCAAAGTATATGCCAACTACATATATAAATACCTCGAGTTGTAATTAGGACAGAGCTCACTTAAATTGAGCCAGACTGAAGAACCAAACTTCTTATAATCTTCTAACTATTTGTTGATATAAAATGCAAATCAGCAATCGATTTAAACGTTCCTCTGCAAAATAAAGCATTACCTAAATGAATTGCACTCCTTATACGTTTGAAATTTGTTTCTATGATACCGATCCTCATTTGGCTAGAATCAGAGACGATATTCCGCATGAAAGATTGAGCATGGTCAGTAATCGTTCAATTATTCAGCAAAATGTCAACGAATCATATTTTTACAACCAGGGCGAGGTAACCTGTGGCTGTACAGCACTTTGCAAGATGCCGGAGAGAATTCTGGAGCACAAGTCCGAGTATTCAGGAAACTATACTGAACTGATAAAGATATTGCAAGTCTATGTAGGGGTACGGATGACAAATAATAAGGACTTCTTGACCACATATGGACACAGTACCCACATTTGTATTAAGTCACCATACAGAAGTTGTGTCTACTGTCCTGGTATCCTTCGATATCAAGTCACTGATCTGATATGGCTATGACGTCCAAATTTGGGTATGCTTAATACGGTAGTTCAGCCACATTGCTAGACCAAGGGTACGATTAGGTATTATTATCCGTGAAAAAAGCTTTTAAGTGGATAAACTTAATGCACTGTTGATACTCGAGCCTTTTTAAAAGGGATTGTAAGCAGCTCTTTGGTTTCCTGACAATGTTCCACCCTTCTCCTAAGGCTGTTCTTCTCCTCATTCATCAGGTCAATTTTCTGTCGCAGTTCGTTCCTGGATTTGTTTTTTTCGGCAATCTCCTTTTTCAACGAATCTACTTCCTTCTGTAATGAGTTCAGTCTTGCAGTCTTCTGAACTATACTCGTTTCGCTTTCTGTTAACATATCTTCAAGTTGCGGTATGCTGTCTTCCAGTTCACGTATTTTTTCCTTATGCTTTGTCAGGACTACAGCCACGATGTCCCTCTTTGAGAGCGCATCCAGGGAACTTCCCTCAGTTAACACGAATTCAAGAAAAGAACTTTCTCCTTCAGTGTTCCTAGCTTCGTCACATGGCGACAGGCTAAGATCCGAGGACTCATTTAACTCCCAAGATTCCACGATTTCAACCTCACTTGAAGATGTGCTGTAAGTTTCCGCATTCTCACTGCAAGCTGATTGGCTAACTTCATCAGTGTGTGGCTCACCCCAGTCCCAGCGATTATCAGCTGCCCAAGTTTCAATGACTTCAACGTCACCACTTGATGTACTTGAGTTTTCTGCAGATTCTGTTTTGGAAGACCCTTGACTTCTCTCTTCGCAAGCTTCTTCTCCGGCCAGCGAAAACGTGTTGGTGATCTTCGGCATACTTATGAGGACACGAGGAACAGCGTGATCAACATTCGGGTTCGAAGAAGTGGCATTCAACTCCGCGAATGGGTGTCCTGTGGGAAAACCGGCATCCTCAAAGTTGTGGTATACCTGTGGTATACTGGTGTCGATGTTTGCCACTTGAACCCCAGTTCCTCGCAACATTTCGGGTTGTGTGGTAGCTGAAGGATCTACATGGAGATAAGAGACATTTTAGAGTGTTGTGGAACATTTTCCTAACTGGCAGGCCCTCTTTTTGTTCCGTCGGGAGAATAAGTTGGGTGCTAAATTCTCGTCCCCCTTTCATCCCTGTTTTCTTTTGATTTTGTTTTCTTGTTTGTATGTTTGTCAAGGGAGGGCGGAGGCCGTCCTTTGGGTGTGGTCACGGAACGCTTCCACGCCAAAAAATCCTCTCCGTACCTTTACCATGGTAACTTGTACACCAGGTACGTACAGGAAAGGAGAAAGTGGTCCCGGTCAACAGCTCGGGAATGAACTATGTCAGACGCCTTGTTAGACGAAACCCTATATGGGGAGAAACTGCTGTTAACTAGAGCGTCTTAAACGCACGCCATGTTCTTTGAAGGAGCTCAGTCACGGTTTGCGCATATTGAAAAGTTTAGCCTCAATTTTTCAAGGTCGTCGTTTGTAATCCGTGTCAATCTTCTCCATCCTTAGCCATCCTTGTTCCTTTATGTCTTTGGTGTTTTTCTATCTCATTAAACTGTTATTTTCAGGTTTCCTGCCTGATTTAAACGTAAGTTTGTATGTGGCCAAAGTAAGCTCATGAGCTCATTTAAATAACATACGATATTCTACTAATGAATACTGTACTAACCTTGATATTGCCAATCAAAATAATGTTGACAGCTGTTCGCACATGATAAGCCCGGAAATATTTCCTCAGCGCCGCGTGCATTCGCCTGGCAAGCGATTGAAAACACTGTTTCATTTGTCCAGTTTTTCTCATTTGGCAATTCAGTTCCTATGCCCAATAGAACAAAGAGGCGAACGAATTTCAGGACCTCAAAACCATCCTTTCTGTCTCTGGCCAGAATATGCAAAATAGAATCACCGTGCTCATTGTCTGGGGCTTTAATGATTTCCATCACTTCATATTTTGACAACAAGGAAGCGGCTTCAAGTTCAAACAATCGTTTGATCATAACCTTTAAACAGAATTGATGAAAAGACGCGCTTTTGTTCGAGTTAGTGTATGTGATGTTCGTAGCGCACAAGTGGAACGCTGTGAAACCACTGTTGTCCTTGAAGGCCAATAATCTGGGGTTATATTTAGTCAGTAGCGACACTATGCTGAAAAAAACTTCTTCTCGGCCTTTTTTAGTGCTGACATTCTTGCCAATCTTTTCTTTCCGCGAAGACGTTCCGGTGTTGTATAAATGCCTCGCAGCCCCGTGTAAGGCTGTTTCGCCATGTTGGTTTACCACACATGGATCAAAATTGTGTCGAAGAAGTCCCTCCACGATTCCACTCTTTCCAAATGCGCACGCTAGGTAGAGCAGCGGGCATCGTAACTCCTCCAAAGGATCAGGTACGTCGCCGTTCTTATCCCAGCCCGACAGCGTCGTGGATTCAATGGCTTCCGTCAACACTGGTGGTAATATCCCGGGCTGGTGAATTCTGACATAACGCCAGTTCACGCATAACGCTGCCACCAAGTCGTGATGTTTTATGACACACGTGTCCTCACAAAACGGCGTGTGGTACTTGCGGAAATGATGAGGATTTTGCTTTTCTTGAGATATGCACGTATCCATGTTTAATTTAGACTGCAACAACAAGGAAAGCACGACGAAACAGTGGAACAGTTGTGACCTCTTACCCCATGTGTGCGCTTGTCGGAACAGGTTCATAACATGACGTATTCCACAAGGCTAATCTCCTCTTTGGGTCGTCGCGCAACGTCAGGTAATGTCACACTTGTCTCCTTTGCGTGACGATCTGCTGCCAGTGTTACCCTGTTTCCCAAAGAAAAATAATAAAAAAATCTGACTAATTAATGTGTTAATGTAACGATATTTACAGGTGGCAAAAGCTAGCATTGCAAAAAGAGGTTTTATCAGCCGGTATTATCCGCCTTGTATTCCGGAGATATACTACACGTCATTTGAGACATTCTAAAAGTCGTTCAGTTCTCGTTCATACTCAAGTTGTGAGCATCACAGACCTTTTTTCGCTTTCCGAGCTCGGCTTTCGTAGCTCGACTTGTGGGAAAGTCTACACACTTTTAAGTTGCGTTGTTTTTCTTAAATTTGTTTCACACGTTTTGGAAAAGAGAAATAAGATGCTCCAAGGTAATGTTTACATTTGTTCGTTGGACCACAAAATTCTACTGTCACGAGGGTGGCTTTCAGTGCTAAGGTACGCCCCCTAATTCCCTAGTGGACTAAAAATAAGTTTATGATAATGTGAAAAAACATTTAGACATTAAGCAAGATATCAAAACTAAACAAACAACATCGCGGAACGAACAAAGCTGTTCGTGTGGTCAGGATTAGCCAGTCGGTGTCATTACGGACTTCCATATAGAAACAATTTGAAGCTTAGCTTCAGTACGTAAAAGAGGTATTCACACGAAATCATTGCGATCAGTAAACCAAACAAGAAAGTTATACATTAGTATCAATCTTTCGTTGCAAATGAAGACTAGAAAACGTTGCGAATCGTTTCGTGCTGGCCAAATACAACTAAGGCCTTTACTTAACCTCACAACCTTATTAAACATCTCAGTTTTGTTTATGTAACATCGTATCAAAACTGACAAAGATCTATTACTAATTTGATTAAAAAGATATATTCTAAGAAAATCCTTTAATGTGTCCTTACGAAACCCAAGCTTAATGCAAAAATTTGTTTGAAAGTTCAGATCCAACCGAGAATTCTAATTTAAAGAAAAAACGTACAAAGTTCAATAACCTTGATGAAAGTTGGTATGCATCTTTTCATCGTGTTTCCTCGTGATTTGATCAAACTTTCAGAAGGCCAACTGAAAAATTATTTGTTGCAATGTTGGATACTCTGAGGAGATACTTCGTGTCGTCTACACCACAGTGTTAAATTAACCATTTATTCTCGATACACTTAGACATAAAAACCTCATTTACCGAGTTATAATAACAAGTACTCATCTTTGCTGACTAGCATTAATAAATTAATGAAATACGTACTCCCCTGCAAGAGTAATCTTTAAGATTTCCAGTCAAAACTGTACGTGACAGGCGCGGATCCATACCGGTTTCCACCGTTTTACGAAAATCGGTCAGATACTTCAGAATTACTCAAGAACCCCCAAAAGGAGACTTTAGGAATAAAAAATTCCAGAACATTTCTTAAGGGAGCATTGCCCTTGACCCCTGTAGAAGACACTCGTTATTTCGGAAATCAGTCACCATTTATCCTAGATCCGCGCCTGCATGAGATTGAAGAGATTTCAAGAACCTACCTTAAACTTGCTAATTTTCGCGCGAAATTTCGCGTTTTTCGCGCGCGTGTGGGAAAAAACGCGAAAATTATCGCGACAAAAAGAGAGCGCCAAACTGATTAAAGACGTGAAATTTAATACCAGATCAGGTGAGAAACAATTAATAGATTTTAAATGTTCTGAGGCACGGGCTCGTTAGAAGTTCTTCACTTTTTGCCCTTGAAATTAACAGTCTTTATGGTATTGTTTTCTCCTAGCGAGAGCACTCTTTATCCGATTCAAAACCTCTTTAATACGGTCATCAAATGTTCAATTTGTAGGCTCCTTGTGGTGACATTTACGGGTCCTCGGATCAGGATTTCGGAGATTAAACCAATGGCAAAGAAGCCGCGAAATTAATCTACTTGTGTACACTTTTTTTCCTGGAATCACGATAATTAATACTCGCAAAAACTTTTCGCGGAATTAAGAACGTGAAAATTAGTTGTTATGAATAAAGTTCCAAGTGTTTTAAGAATCATCCTTTCAAATGTCAGAGATGGAGACGGCATGTCGTACCTTTCAAAGGTCCTCGAAATGTCCCAACCATGATAATGCAACCATGCAAAACGAATCCTGTATGTTAGGGACCGTTCATTTTTTATGAGGGAGGGGGGGCTGGTGGGATTTGGGAAGCACCATCTAAAAATCGCATGACCCCCCCTCAGCTTACCAATTTTTTTCACATGGCCCCCCTTATAGCGGTCATTTTTTGGGATGACCCCCCCCCCAAAAAAAAAATTGAACAAACAATATTTAGATTTCAACTTTTTTAATATTTCTCTATTATCACCCTACTTCAAGTTATTGTGCTCACTATGAAGACTATTTACAATCCCTATACTACAGAGAGCTGTTGTTTAAAAAACGAATCAAAAGAAAGAGAAGTCAATTTCGGATCTCCTAGTTATGGCTCGCCCTGAGCGTGTGGCATTTGGCCTCTCATTGGCATCTTTCTCATCTGAATTGACGAATGCAAGAATGACGTCACTTGAGTCATCTTCTCCCCCAGAGTCAATGGCATCGCTGTCATACTCATCATTGTCACTTTCGTCCCTTTCACTACTGTCAGCACTTGCCCTGTTGTCATTTTGTGTCAATGTCCTGGCATTTCTCAACGTTGGTTGGCCAGCTCTGAGAGGACTCTTCTGCTGCAAGCATGAATGTCTTACAATTGCCTTTACTTTCTCACTCTTGCTGCTTTTCAAAATGCTGCCTCAGCCCGTGGTGGTTCAAGTACTTGTTTAGTTCTGGAACACGTAGCTTTTTAAGCTTGGTTAGATCTTCGCACAACTCAGTCCAAGGATAATCCTC
>Ga0126338_10000023_pt1 | contig 43328 bp, 20 predicted proteins | sample OrbCmetagenome_2_FD_92529 | JGI IMG/M metagenome (GOLD analysis project Ga0126338, IMG submission 92529) | Coral microbial communities from Petempiche,Puerto Morelos, Mexico - Orbicella C C metagenome | ecosystem: Host-associated > Invertebrates > Cnidaria > Coral | place: Petempiche,Puerto... | reverse complement strand
TTTTCCCAAAAGGGCAAGGGGTTAACCCCCCCCCCCCCCAATCCCCAAAATGTAAAAAGGCCATTCCCCCCCCCCCCCCGGCCCCCAAGCCCTGACCCAATCCTTCCAATGCTCCAGTAGTTTCATGACCACATACAACAACACATATATAGAGGATACGTTTGCAGATTTGTGACAAATTTGTAAACACGTAGCGCCTAACCAACCCAACCAATCTAAAAAAAAGGCAATTTATACATCATAACATGCAGAGCGTGATACTTTTGCGGAAATGTAGTCAAAAGTTTCCAGATTCTAGAAAATGACAGCAAGATTTTGACAGTTATGATTCCTTACGACCTTAGTCCAATTTTGTGGTAACCAGAGCAAACGAAAACAGAAGCGTCTCCTCTAGTGCAAACACAAACTGGACTTCTCTTAGTCCGAACAGTTTGAATACTTTGAATATTTAACCCGTTTGCCGGCCGGCGTGTAGTACACACACCTGTTATGAAGACTATGAACGATTGAACAGCCAAACACTTACCTCCTCCTCGGAATTAGCCTTCTCTACAGTGCTAAGAAACTCATTAACTTGTTCAATTGAAGGTGGAGTAAAGTCTACAATGGGAATATGAACATGAGTCAATGGAAAGCCATGCAAAGATGGCCGACTTTCTGTCAAAGAAATCAGTCGCTTCACTCCTATGTTGCAAAGGAACTCGATATCTGAGCGAGTCGAAGGAAGGCCAAGGGCAGCTAAACTGTCTTTAACAAACCACGAGAAGTTTCTTGGAGGCATTGAGGAGTAGCAACGTCACACAACACACTACAAAAAAATACACAACCACGTGCACACAGTCCCAATCACTTTCGAATGATATCTTGGTTAGCCTGTATGAAGGTTGCGCCACAGGACTACCAAGCCTCCACTCTAATGAATAATTATTTTGACGTTTTTTTTTGTTTTTTGTTTTTTAATTTCTGCTTTTTCCTTGTCATCTTGCGGTGTTTAAACGAGATTTGAGTGAATATAGGTTATTTATCCCACAGTGTTACAAGTCTTACAATAAGACACAAGGAAGTTCAACTCGAAAACAGAGCATTTCATAGCGATCTAGTGACTGGCCTTGTCGTTTCCAATATTTGCATTCACTGGACTATAATGCAACCGATGAACTTCATCACAACCAAATTCTTTCGCTTCCCTCTTCTAACAAACGCTCTTATTTATTGAGTGGCGTCAAGAGATTATGGTGACGGCTATTTTCAGTATGAAACGCCCCTCCGTTCCAATAAGGGACATTTTATCAAAAGACAATGAAACAGAAAAGACTGGTTAAACTTAATTATTATGCCAGTTTGCCTTCTCAGCTGAACGCAACATCAGGGAGTTTAAGAAAACCACGATAGGAACGTCGCTAAACAAAAGGTTTAATGAGCAGAACAATGGCTGTGCACGTGCGCCGATAAATCTTGGTACATTTCTTTGCCGTTCTCTACAAAACAACAAGGTGAAATGACCAAATAGACCAATTTCGATATATTAAAATCCAGTCTAACACAATAGACCTCAGCACGAGGCTCTGGGGAATAAACCCACAAACTCTGTAGTTATTCCCCAGAGCCTCGTACTAAGGTCTATTGTTTTGGGCTGAATTTTGATATATCGAAATTGGACTATTCTGTGTTGTCTGGAGAACGTGAACCACGACGGCTATTTTTTTAAATTTATATTCCGAATTTAACACTCTGTGTGTTCCATATTTAGTTTCGAGATAGTTTTTACAGTGAGAAACAAACTACGTAACTTTAGGGTATCATGAGATTCGTAGCTAAAATATAAGTTCATTTTTTAACTGACGTTGTACTCAGCGTCGCCGTCGTGGTTTCTCAAACTCCCTATTTGTGATAATACATGTTCAAACAGAAATAAGCGCCCTGTCCTTAATAAGCGTCCTCAGGTGAGCTACCAAAAGTACACAAGCGCCCTCCCAAATGGAAAGCGCGCGTAAAGCGAGCGAGAGGCGTTTTAAAGTAATGTTCAGCGCGCGACACGTCTGCTTGCTAGAGGCCTACAGCTGCAGAGAAAGACAGAGCGCGAGCTTCTCTCCCGTCGCGACTGCATCGTACTTATAGCTGTGTAAGTAAACAAAGCAGACAAAGAGGGCAGCCTGCTCCCCAAATCCCTTTCCTAATTATGGTTGACGAAAAATTCGATACTCTAATTTAGGTCATTAAATCAATACCCTGTTTCGGACCTTCCAGCAGCCTCTTGGACCTTCTTTCCGTTAGTTTCCCATTTCAGACTGATGTTTATGGCATTATGAAGGACTCTTGTTGATGGTCTTATCAATAATGATGAAAAAGTGGCTTCTTCTAGAAGCATACCTGTTTCAAGACAAAAGTGCAAAACCGATACCCTATTTGAGATCAAAATGGCCAAAATCGATACCCTAATTACGACCAAAATGGCTAAAAAACCATTTCCTTTGGGGCCGCACACACCTATATAGCCCATATTAATCAGTAACCTCCACCCCACCCCACCCCTCGCCAAAACTGGTTGTCGCGTCACGCGCGGGCAACAACGAGAGCGTGGAAAAAACCTTTGATCCTGTTAGAGCCCATTATGAGATTTAGCTTTTTCATTGTCATGCATTAGTACGTTATGGAGTTGAAAGTACGTAGATATTTCACTTGGACGTTTGGACTGTCGCCAAATTAAAAGCAAACAATAAATTTTATAATTTGCTGTGCTTTCCTGGCACGTACACAGTTCAAGGACCTGCAAGCAGAGCTGTAGAAAAAGAGTGAATCATTTACCCTAACATTTTTACTTTATTACCTGCTCTATCACTTTATTTTCTTTCTTCGGATTTCTGTCTTTGCAGTTTGGATGGCCTCACATCATTCAACATTTTACTTGCGTGCCAGGCAAGTCTCCCGGAGCAAGACTTTTTCTTTGTGATGGAAATTCGTAACGCGCGCTGAAGACGTAACTGTCTGAGAAATGAACCGCATACACACTCGGTCACACACTTTTAACAATTTTTTTTTTCGTATAATTTCATACAGGGACGTGCCCCTGGAATGGAATAGGGTATTTTACGTCAATCTCTCCTAACTAACCTGTCCTAACTAAGGTAGAGCTGCACCACTACCATTGTTACACATGTTTAAACAGTATTCATCAAGGTGATATTAGAAACTAAAAAGAAAGAGCGTAATACTCAGATGAAAGAGAAAGCTTCTCTCCCGTCGCGACTGAATCGTGCTTACTCACCAACAGCAGTAAGCAAAGAGAGCTTGTATATTCGTCTTCCTCAACTCTCCTATACCAGGATATATAAAACACGGTCTGCAGCAGAATTTAGCTCACCCCTGGGGTACTCCCACAAAAGTTGTGTGGGGTTGACGCGTGCGGCCCGCTTCCCAAAACCCTAACCCTGTTTAAGACCAAAATCTGCAATTTTCCCTACCCTATTTATGACCTGACAGCTATTTCGGACCTTCCCTACAATTAGTTCCCTAGTTCAGACCGATGTTAAAGGCACTGTGAAGGGCTTTTATTGGCAGTCTTGTCAATAATGATAAAAAACATACCCAATTCCAGACTAGAATGCTAAAACCTTACCCCGGATTTGAGACCAAAATGGCCAAAATCGATACCCCACTTCTGACCAAAACAACTAAAGAACCTAGACTGTTTACCGCCTCTCTCAGTTTACCCACGAGCAAGAAAAAGCGAGCGAAGCGAGCGCGAAGCACGCGGGGGTGGGGTTTGCGGTTCGCGAGCGAAGAACCATACTCGTTGGGACGGCGCACACCTGCATAGTCCACAGACTCGGGAATACCTTGCCTTCTCCCCCACGGGAGCTCACCTCGCGAAACTTGGTAGTCGCGCGCCAAGTGCGGGCAAAAACCAAGAGCGCGAAAAAAAACCTTTGATCCTGTTAGCTCATTATCAGGTTTAGCTTTTTTCATTCCCGTGCATTAGTGCGTTGTGGAGTTCAAAGTACATAGATATTTCATTTGGAACTTTGGACTGTCGCCAAATTTAAAGCAAACAACAAATTTTTACAATTTGCTGTGCTTTCCCGGCACGTTTACACTTCGAGCACCTGCACTGAGAGCTGTAGAAAAATTACGAAACATTCACATTTTATGCTTACTCTATCATTATATATTTTTTTATCCTTCGGATATCAGTGTTTTCAGTTTGGATTGCCGCAAATCATGTCAAAACATTTCACTTGCGTGCCAGGCAACTCCCGGGGCAAGACTTTTTCTTTGTGATGGAAATCTGTAGCGCTGTAAACAATGTTACACAACTGTCTGAGAAATGAACAGTATTTCACAGTCCGTCTCATGCACACTATTTTTTATCTATTTATTCCTTCTCCATTTCACAGCGCACTTGCAAGTCCTGTCTTCTTGATTCGGATTTCTACATTAGATTGGCATAACCCAATCAAACTAACCATTAAAATTGACATTCTCAAGTGTGCCAGGTACGATATTTCTTTTGTAATGGAAACCGCAGAGCTGTAGCAACGTTATGTAACGAACCATAGGCACACTCCATCACAGTTATTATTTTATCGCTTTATTCACAGTTCTCCATTTCATACAAAAATGTTGTTTAAATACAATCTGCAGTATATGAGGGCAACATTTGAGCTCACTTTCAAGTCCTATACATATTTACATAAGCCCTCTGCCGATTATAAATTATTCGTGAACAAATTCGCTTACATAACAAGCAAAACCAAATTTGTCAGCTCCCTTGCAGTCACTCTGTTTTTTACATTTCATGTTACTTTTCAATAAATCTCGACACATTTTATATTCAAATTACTAAATAATTTCTAAATTGTTTTCAATAAATATACCACTTCAAACACTTCCTCCCATTTCCTGCTATGTAATCACCATGAACTAGACACTTTGCCCCGTCAACATCAAAATTTCGAAAAACACCCACGAAATTTGTTTCGCTTCTATATAACCCGCTATCGCCTTTTAACTTTTCCCACCTGACTAAAACATGCTGTTGTTTTATTTGGGCTAAACAACTATTTTCGTCACTTTACATATTCCTTATTGTCTCACACGTAAATTGATGAATTTTCGGTTTTACCAGCTGCTGCAAAATTTATGAGCAGTATCGTGAATTTTCTTCAGCTTCGCTACTCTACTTTCGATGATTCACTCCATGTTTGTTACAGGTGGTGTAAAGCTGCCGAAATGTCCTCATACCTCGCTATTATATTTTTCTAGTAAAGAGAGTGATATCCGAAAGTGAAAGTCAATCCGATCGCGCGTGTAAACCGCGTCATGTTTGTATAGTTGCTGTCCAAACTCGATCGTATTAATTTATAATTGGTCCATAAGGGCGCGTAGAAAGTAAGGTTTGCTTGACTTCCAAGACTTCGTTAGACTCAACAAAATGAAGATTTTCGTATCTGTGCAATTTTAAGAGTAGGAATTAGCAACAGACCATTTTCCATCAAAACAGATTCCAGTGATGCCTGAGATGTCCACTGTCCACACGATGTTTCCTTCGTGCGCAGCTTTCAAATAATCCATCATCCACAAGCTGCATTTTCAGACCAAACTCCGATCAGAGGAAGGAAAACCATTTGGAAGCAGGAAACCCTTCAAATGTCGTCAATCACCGGGGAAGATCTTCGATTGTATATCTTTTTCAACGAGTTCGCAGCGGTAGAAATCTGGTTGAGAAGGTAATTCATTTCAGTCACCAATCCCTCTGCCTCTTTCTCCCGAGACGTGTGCTGAGTAATAAACACAGTTTGGTCATATTTATTGTCTCCGTATCTGTGTAGTTCGTCTTCGGATCCCATTAAATGCGACTGAAGCAATTCACAGTCGCAAGGTTCGCGAGCGATAGGTTTTTTTCTTCGAGGTCGCTCGCAGTCGCAAAGACAGCACGAGTCAGTTCTCCCGGGAACACAAGGGTTTTGAAGCACTTGCTTGGTTTCTTCGATGGCAGCGATGAATTCATCCAAAACATTGAAAATATCTTTCGATGGCGATTCCATGTTTTTACTGATTTGCTGTTGTTTTGTTGTATATGTATATCGAAAAGCACATCCGCTCTTTCGTGGATACGTGAGAATGGTCAGCCGCAAAAGGCGCTGTCTCTATTGTTTATGTATTTTAGTATTGCTGAAAAGCGATATGTGTCATACCACGCACAGTGGGGCCATGACCTCACATTGCATAACCAGTTATCGACCAATAGCAAGCGACGAATTTTAATTTCAATTTCGAGTTCCAAGGTGAACTCAAGCGCGAAAGAACACAGAATTGATTAAAGAGAACTTGAGCACGAAGATCGAGTGTAAATAGTTTCTGCTGATTACTGGACTTCTTCACATGAAACCAACAATGAAATAATTCTTCTTTTGAGTGTAAAACAGGAGGGATTATTATAATTGAATTCTTAAGAGAACGAAAACGCACGTCTTTTCCGACCATTTACGACACCTGCCGTACAGCCTACTAAGTCGACAATGTCCTTATAAGGAATAAATATGCGAATTGCTGCGGTCGGGACGTCACTTTACGTACAACATAGCCGAAAAACAGGAAGACCTGTTTGCTCATGCATTGTTTACTACTGGACGAGAACTTTTTCATTTAGGGCTTTTTCCCGAATAAAATGAGTTACACTACTACTTGGGGCGAAAAATAAGCCGGTTTGACATTTCTGGATATTTCCTTACAAATCTCTGCGCCAACGTTGTAAGAACATCGTATGCATCTTTTAATCAATGTCAGAAAATTCTGGAACCTGATATGTGGCTTTGAAACTTGCTAGACTGCTTTCCTCCTAACAGGAAACCATTTAAATCAAGCACAAGCCACGATAAAGACGATAGATAAAATGAATGAATTCCTTTATAATTGGCATGAATAAATGTTTAATTCTAATCACGGCCACACGCCATGGGGTAATCAGATGGACGATCAATGGATTTCATGAAACTGAAATTCAAATCATTAAACTTTCATGAAAATTATCGGCTGCAGTTTCCACCTGTTATTCTATTAGACCGTGTTACATGTCTAAGGTAGGCTTCTAAAACTAAAAAAAAACAATATTAACTAGACAAAAAAAGTTTCTCTGTTTATGAAAAGGAAAGAAATAGCTGGAATAACTAACTTCCTTAACAAAACAAGCAAACCAAGCGAAAATTGCGACCACGTGCAGGGGGCGCTGTTGACGTTTGTGTTACCAAGCAACGTTCGTGATACTCACTCGCTTCGCTATTTCGCCCCCTGAAAGTTATTTAAAGCATCAACTACGTGCACGAGGAATATCAAAATTAGTGTTTACGCAAATTGGAGAAAGATAATATCAACTCGCTGCTTGTGTTTTGAAAGCATGAACAGAAACAGTCAATAATTTAGGCGAAACAAGAATAGAAACTCATTAGAAAGTTTCAAAGTTGCGTGCGCGTTTCAGTTGACCTATTTCACCTCCTGGGATGTATTGCGAAACATTGTCGAGATCCGTGATAAGATCAGAAAGATCAGCGTTGCCAAATCACGAGGTTGACTTTCGCGGTTAATTTAACAACATTCATTTGAGGGGACAGTTAATGCGGGAAGCCTTATGCTTTCACTCATGCGAAAAACAATTCAAGGCCCTGTCGACACTACGCCGGAGAAACTTGAAAACAGTGTTGCCATTGTGAAACGCATCAAATGTTTCCGTCCACACTACGTCGGAAAAATTTTAAAACGCAGCATTTTGGATAAGTTTGAGGAAAAACCGGGAAGGGAAGTCACATGATTATCTTGCCGTTTTCGAAAAGCTCCGTTTTCGAACTATTTTATCCACACCAAAATTTCAAATCTCTTTGGTTTTAAGAGCGTTTTCGAAAAGCTCCGGTTTCGTGACGAATTAGTGGACGCTATGCTTAACCGTAGAAAAAAAGCTTCGTTTTCATATTTCTCCCACGTAGTTTGGATGGGACCTAAGCTTTGGTGTTGAGAGATTCTTCCAGTTTCCTCCATTCATAGATATCCTCTACGACCAGTTAGAGGTCTTATACAAACGTTTTTCCCATGCTGGCGCCTTTATTAATTTTGGTGGGTTTTGAAAGGGAAAAAACGGAAATGGGTTGTTTGGGTTGAATGAACATGTTAATTGCTGGGGCGGAGAAGCCAAGCGAAAAGAATTGCTACAATTATTAATTGTTCATTATGCTCATACGTGAGCTTGAAAACTGCAAATGTCCTCAGATTAACTTTAAAACAAATTCTTAAAACAAAACACAAAGGTTTTGTTTTTCGGGCGGACGTGAGAAAAGTAACATGAGTAGTCTGTTGTTCAAAACACTGGGTCTTCCCTCCCGAGCTTCAAATATGAAACGATTAGAAAACCTTTTGTTTTTCAATAAAAGTATATTACATATTTAAATTTAACCCTCGAGCCAGAGAACGAACTTACACAGGAGTCCATGGTTCATGGGCTCCTGACTTATGTCAGCCGCCCCAACAGATGCACACTTCAATTTCAACATTTGCTGCGCGCAAAATTTTCTTTTGCTGGGTGGTTTCGAAAAATTTCTACGTTGAAACTGGCGTGCATGAATGACGAGCCAAGAAACGATGCTTGCCTAAAATATACTTTTAATAGCACTGGATAGTAATTTACAATGCGAAAAGCGCACTAAACAAAGCAAACTACTGATAGATAACCTTTTATCTAGGAATGATCATGATAACTTTGAAGTATTAAACTACTTGCAAATAGATAGATTCATCAGTTTTTATCCCTGCTCTGCACGTGCGCCTAACGCGCAAACACCCTGCATTTCTAGGTGTTTATAGTTTGATTTGCTCAGCTTATAGATCAACTACCAAGGTTTCTATTAGGCCCTTGAGTTTATCACATCGGTGAATTTCAAAACGGGCCTCTATACAATTATAGGATGTGTCGAATTCTTCTCGCATTCTGATTGGTTCTTTCTTATGATCTATTGGAGGACAGACAAATACGTGACGTCATTAACATTATTTTTGCTCCTTTATTACATAAAACAAGTCAGATTCCATGTTGCCGTGCGTCTGTTTAATAGATTACTGAAGACGTCAAAATGTGGTAAGAACACCAGTGACCCACTCGGCTATATATCGCCTCATGCGCCACTTTTTTTTTTCTCACCACATTTTGACGTCATCTGTGTTCTATTACTGAACAGATGCACGGCAACATGGAATCTATTTGTTAAATCAAAAACAATCGTAAAGTTATGAAATGTTGTAAGACCATAAAAATATCAATAAGAACTATGCATTTTAAATTGAACTTAATTATCGTTTTAGACCAAACATGCTTTAGGCTAGCGTGTATGGAGCATCAGAGTCAGTAATCACTCACTCAGTTTTAGACCAGTATAATTAACATTTTACCGACCTTCCTGGCTTTTCAAATTCAATGTACTTGACAGACAAGCGTTGTTTGTATTATCAGGGGACTATTTATGCTTAGGAGGCCGGTAAATACAAAAGCCTTCGTACAATAACCGTTCACAAAAACGGAATTTGAATAAACTTTTTCAAACCGGCGAGAATGTAATGAAATACCCCAAGTGTTTGAGTGATCAGCTCATCGCCTTATGCCTGCTCCAGCTTCAGTAATCTCTTTATAACTCTAATTAAGTCACGATTGAAGAGAATTGAAGTTTGTGCGCGGATTTTCAAATAGTCAAACCGGAGTTGGCTCTGTCTTGCGACACAGGTAAGAACTTTTAGATTGGTAAATTAACAAACGTAATCTAGCAGCTTTTGGCTAAAGACAAGTGCATTTTTAGAGAATACTATAAAGTGAGGTTACTCTTCGGCAGTTTTTTCAAACTACGCAAGCTTTTATTTCCTCGTAACGGAGCAAACAGTATGTGATCTGATTTGAAATTTCAAGGTGCAAGAGGTCACAAGTAGTTCAGTCGTTGTTTCGCACTTGTTGTTCGTAACAGAGTGTTGCTTACTCGAACGAAAACTTCATGGCGCGGGCCAGTAAGATTGTAACAGTATGGCGTGCTAAATGCGCCAAGCTTTTTGATTTCGCGCTGCAAGAAAAAGAACTCAGTTACATTAAGATCAGGAAATATTCATGTGAATCTGGTATTGAATAACGTCACATTATTTGATTGTCACACATAGTCAAATAAAAAACGACAGCTTGTACAATAAATGCGAAAAAGTACCGTGAGAAATTGTATGTACGAATTTCACTCAATTCTGGAGCTATGCGTGAATAATTTTCATGAGACATGTTTGATGAAACGAAACTTTTAGCCGACTCCTACAAGGCGCTTCATGTTTAATCCGATTAACTCTTGGGGAAAAAGTGAAAAGAATTCATTGCTTCTTTTCAGATAAACTGAAAGGAGTGAAAAAGCTTAACATCCCTAAAGGTGACACAATTTTTCTGGGATAAAATGTGCAAACAAAAACTCGACTGAATAACGTGCTTCGTCGGCGACAAAGCACTCCGTTAACTTCCCATTACGTTTCGTCACTTTCGCACTAAATGAGCAATTATTTGTGTAATGATCCTGAAAAGCCAGTTTGTAATTTTTCTGAGGCACATCTTTCAACCGATGTACACCAAATTTGTTAACTCACAATCGATTTCGCGCGCATTACAGAAACAAGAAAATATGTATGGTATGAGCAAAGTAATGGGCCACCATCAACTACTTTGTTTTACTGCTTTGTTATAAACAGGGTGGGCTCACAGAGGGACCCACTATTGTCCTCGAGCATTCTAACTTGTTCATTGGTCAATCCAAAAAGTAATAAACAATTTATTCGCTCTAAAGATTGTTTCAAAGTCGATCAATGAACTTGGCAAAGTGAACTTAAAGTTAGCCTGGATGTTAACTATTCAGTTTGAGCATTCAGTAACTTGCTGGTGCTACAGAATTTTAGGCAGATGTTTCAGTAAGAGAGGTGAGAAAACAGAGACGTTGAACTTTGTTTGAAATTTGTCATGTACCGCCAACCATAACGTATATTTCTAATTCGCTTGGCACGAATTAGAAAGTGAGTTTATATAACTGATGAAGTCAGTTAAAAGGGTTGAATCCGGAAAAGAATTCAAATTTACGTTCCAATACTGTTCCTTCCGTTAACTATGATCATGAATTTGTACAAAGATAGTAATCGATTACTTCTTAATCGATATTTGCACAGTTGATTGTTTCACAAACAAGTCAGTCTATAAAATGATTCTAGTGCTCTAGAAGGCTGAAACAGTGTAATCAACCCATTAAGCACTTACGCAAATTTCCTAAGTTCTGAGAAAATTAATTTTAGATGTATCACTTTACTTATCTTTGAGTTAACTCGCTATGTAAAACTACCGTAGTAAGGCTTATATTCATTAATCATGGTACTTTGTTCTTTTCGTTGATAAACAGAATTGGCAATGTGCTCATTTGAGCGGAACGTCAGTGTCTGAGGACATTTTGTTGCACTGGTTATGGACACGGACGCAAATATTCAAGGTAAGCATGGTTCACGGCACCGGGAATGTTTCTGACATAAGAAACCCATGGTCTTTTTCGGCCCTGTCCACACTACACAGAAATTTGAAAACGCAGCTTTATTTCTACGGTTAGGCTACATATACCGTCCACACTAATCCGTCACGAAAACGGAGCCTTTCGAAAACGCCCTTCAAACTGGAGGAATTAAAAGCGTCGTCTTTTGCTTTTTAGTGCGGACGGAATACATTTTGCGCGAAGCTCTTAGAAAACGACGCAGTTACGATAATCCTGTGATTTCCCTGCCCAAGTCCCCCTCAAACACAAATCCAATATGGCGGGTTCTGGCGTAGTGAGGACGGAAAATATTTGATGTGTTTTCGGGGTAAAAACACCGTTTTCATATTGTTCCTCCGGTGTAGTGTGCCGGACGAGGCCTTAGTGTAACGACTATCTGGACAACATAGTTCTCATGCAATATTTATTTCCTGTTCAGTGTTCATTTCTTAGCGGGCTGGAGTAGCTCAGTTAATCCTTCAGTTTCTTTGAAAATCGATGTGATCACTCTAGTAACGAATCAGTTCATGGAACGTAAATTGTACAAATGAAAACTCTCGGTGTCAGTGTTAAAGCACCTAGACCAGCTAAGATTATTTTGACAATGCCGACTTAACTATAAAATACTGAAGGCAAACTTTCTCCGAAGTACACTAACATTTTCACGCTGATATAATTGTCAGTACATTGAACGATTTGTTTTCTACATTTTCACTCTCCTACAGAAAAGCCTCGCTGTTACTGTCACGAACTCGTTCAAACTTTCCGCCATATTTAATCTCGGGTTTGGCTACAAGTAATAACAGTATATCGACATATTTATGAAGAATGATTTGATTTCGTTGGCCGGAGCAAACCATCCATAAAGACTTCAGTTCAGATTTCCTTGGGACTAAGTGGTTTTTAATTTTCCTTCACTGTAAACTTTATATCTTTTTCTCTTTCCGAGTAAACAAGCCATTAACAGATTGAGAGGTACCGTTAACTAAGACAAGATCGCAGTGTCCATATTCTCATAACCTATCTCCTTAAATAAGGTATTGATGCTGTTAGATGAAACTTCAACTTGATCACTGTTGCTTAGTAATGTTGCTTCTTACACGGAGTGAACATCAACGAAATAATTGTTCTAATCGCTAACTGACGGGCACCAAGATCTACCTGAGATGTTTGAATTTGGTGCAAACAGGATTTATAATAAATAATGTATACCATTGTAAACAACCAATCAACAGCTAGGATTCGCGAAAGCTTGTCGTTTAAAACCAAGCCCAAAGGGCAACAAATATTTATCCAAAGTATAACTTGATTGGTAAAACGGAAACGATTCGGCTATCGGACCGACTGATGTTGGGAATAGCTTGCTGTGGAAAGCAGAGGAGCGAAGAATGAACGAATATTTTTCAAGCAATGTCGCAAACACGGAGAAGCCGAAGTAAGTCAAGATATGTTTACGCACACAAAACATTGTAATCGTTCCGAGCGTTCTTAGGTTCCATTGTGATTAAACCTAATTTCTGTAAAGATTTTAAATCAATGATGAAACTGAGTGATTTAATCCGAATTTCTTGCTTCTCCCCTGAACGTTTTAATAAGAAATAATCTGCCAGCTTTCCTATATAGCTAGCTGTGTTTTAAAAAGTGATTAGCATTTTTTAAATGTGGTTTATATTTTTTGCTTCAACAATTTCCGCTGCGCTGATAAATGGCACCAAATTTAAGATCGATCCCGTTACAATCTATTCTTTCAGACATCGCTTCCTCAGTACATTCTGGAAATCTAAACCGGTCTTACGATATCGATCTGCTAAGATTAATACCCGTTATAATAACGAGTAACTCTAACGAATAGCCCGCCATGTTATGAAAATGCAACATGTGTGAAATGTTTGCTCAATATTCCAGGGCAGTCTTATGGCCAGAGAAGACCGTCGCTTGCAGTCGTTCTCAAAAGGATTCTTGAGGGATATCCCGACGGCGGACAGATACTTAAGGTAAGACATTTTAAGCGTACTCGAAAGAAGAGCAATACTATCTTGAAAGTTTCGTCGGCCATAAGTCATGAAATAATTTTTATGGTAATTATTTGCAACTTATCATAAGAGCCAAAGCCAGATGAGCAGAGATGCAAACAATCAAATATCCGTTCAAAATAAAAATTTCAGTTTCAGAACAAACAAGAGGATTTTTTCAACAGTACAGATCATGTTTGGCACAAAGTAAAGTTATCTAGCATTGATTTCTTTGTACGTGACAGCTATATAATAATCATAACAACGACAGCTATGCCATTTAAATTTAGAAAACTCCAGAAGTAATTATAAATAAACCAAAAAGCAACCAGGACGAAGAAGATTCGATTCGATTACAAATAACAAACTTAAAAATTTTAGGCTAACATGTTCAAGATGGGCTAACCTCAAGGTCGATGAAATTGCAAAACTGCTCATTGTCTCAACTTTTGTAAAAACTTTATAAATAAATGCTAGTTCTGCATAGTTACGTGTTTATAATATTTTCCTTCTTTTGCTAGCTTTAGTTTCCTTCCACATTAAACATGCTTTTATTTTCTTTAGGTTTTCCTTTTAAATTAATGATTAATCTTATTTATTTTACATACATCTTCAGTTTTGAGTAAGTGTATTCAATTATGATACTGGCTATGTGAGCGCTATGTGTGTTTGGTGTAGGTGTTTTGTGTTGTTAGCACAATGCTACATTGCCTTTAAATTAAGTCAACCGACCTTTATTTCTGTTTCTCTATCGATATCTATGGAGCGGTTTTCAATATTGACAGAAACCGCTCTGTAAAATCTGAATTGGCTTCCTGGCCCCACTAGCCCCTATGGTTTATTCCAGGCAGTCAGCTCTCTATTTCATTCTCTATAAAATGTGCGGAGTTTTTTTACAATGAGTACAAATAAAGGTTGTTGTTGTTGTTTTTGTTGCATAAACTCCATTTCAATATGATCCAGTCGTTAACCTCCTGTACACTTTATATCATACCAGTAATATTTTGCTGCTTTTCATTATCCCAAACATTGTTTTAATGGCTTGCATTGCCTCGCAGGAATTGATTCAAAATGCTGACGATGCTGGTGCAACGGAAGTGAAATTCTTGTTCGATTCACGTGACAATGCCTTCGGCACCTCTTCTCTTGTCAACGTTGGTTTGTCCAAGTTCCAAGGACCAGCCCTGTATGTTTATAACAATGGTCTCTTTAAAGCGCAGGACTGGGTTGGAATTGAGAGCATCATGCAGGGATCCAAGAAAAAGGACCCAGTGGCGGCAGGGCGCTTTGGGGTTGGATTCAACTCGGTTTATCACGTGACAGGTACGATTTATAATGACTTAAATCATACGAAACCCATCACTGATGTTAAGGAACTTAAGGGAACCACGACGACGATGGCAACGAGAACGTCACCTAACAACCTAACAAAAGGTTTAACATTGAGGGTCTCGGGGAAACAAAACTCACTGTTTCCCTTGGGAAAACTTGAACTTATTTTTCATTAGCTATGATTTGAGAAACACCAAGCTATGTTTATCTTGACTAATACAATAGTTGTCTGTTTTACATAAGTCTGTCGCATTCCCTACCTTTTTTCTAATACAACTTTTTATTTCTTCACATAATGTTTTCACCCTTAGATCTGCCTAGCGTCATCAGTGACCACCATATCGCCTTCCTTGACCCGCAAGAGACCTATTTTGGAACAGGAGAAACTGGTAGACGGTACGATATTCGCGAACCTCTGATGCATCAATACAGGGATCAGTTTTCACCTTACGAAAATGTCCTTGGTTGCGACATCTCTTCTGGATATTTTAATGGGACGTTGTTTCGTCTTCCTTTACGAAAATGGCCATCTAAAATATCGATTAAGCCGTACACAGCGGCCAAGGTCAATGGCCTCTTTGAGTCCTTCATGGAGGAAGCGCCGGTAATTTTACTTTTTCTGAAGAATGTGGAGACCATAAGTATCTACGAGACCAGCTGGACTGAGAAGGAAAGGAAGATCTTCACCGTGCAAATCAAAGACGAGCTAAGAGAGACGGTAAAGGAAGTGAAAAGAAAGTTTATTGAAGCTGCTACAGGTTTCCTTGCCAAGCCCATTGAAATGAGTTATCAGACGACGGTGGAAATCAACAGACCAGACAAGTACGAGCGACAATTCAAATTCATGGTCTTGAATCGGGTTGGGCATGAAAGTATGAGATTGGGAGAGCTTTCTTCATCTCTTGGGCTGATTCCATGGGCAGGAGTTGCAGTATCACTGCACCCAACTGGTGAGAATACCAGGATAGGAACTGGACGGGTGTTCTGCTACCTTCCTCTCCCTGTCGATTCAGAGTGCAAAACAGGTCTGCCAGTGCATATTCATGGAGCCTTTGGACTTACGGATAATCGAAGAAACCTCAAGTGGCCCGGTCCAGAAAGCCAAAGCGACGACGCAGCGGAATGGAATGTTTTTCTCACACGGGATGTAGTCAGCAAAGCCTATGCAAGCCTTATTGTGGCGCTCACCCAATCACAGTGCCCAAGTGAGGAATTGCGTCCGATAGTTCACAGCATTTGGCCAGACCTGGATCGCGTCCAAGGTCAATGGAAAGTTCTCTTAAGGCCTTTCTTCACAGCCCTGGTTGATAAAGCGGCGTTTTGGACCCAATCTCTTGGCGGACGATGGATTACCCTAAAAGAGGGCGTTTTGGACCGTCTGGAATGTTCCCCAAACAAAGTACGCGACGAAGTTCGTGAAGTAGTTATTGAGACACTCCTCCAAGCTGACGAACCAGTGATATCACTTCCTTCACAAGCTCTGAAAGCTGTTGACGAATACGTGGAACATCGAGTAAGGAGACCTCAAGAAATCACGCCATCTTATGTGCGCGCTGTTTTAAAAGGGGATCGGCCTACTGAATTGAGCTCGCCAAATAGTAACGGGTTTAGTGGGAACGTAACGACACCTAGAAGTTCACCTGGAGACCTGCACCCTAGTACAAAACTGGACATTTACGAGCTCAAAGGTATGGACAGAGACGATCGGGTGCCAAGTAATCAAGGCAGGGTAAACTTTGAACGTCTGAGTAGGAAGGAGAAACTGTGCCTCTTAGAATTCATTATCATGGATCGTAACTTCGCGGAACTTGCTGGCCTTCCTCTTCTCCCTCTTGCTGATGAAACCTTCCAAGAGTTTCGAAGTGACGTGCATGGATACGACCCAAAGAGCAGTATATTGATTGCATCTCGCAGTCATCCAAGAAGTCTTATTCCAGGAAGTGATCATAGATTCTTAGATGAGAGAGCAGAAGGAAGCGTGCTAGAAACCTTGCGTTCTGTCGCAGGGGAAATTGAAAGTAGACTTTCAGGACCCACCCAGCTTGTGAAACTAACACCGTCTCTTGTCCCAAAGTTAGTTCACGAAAGTATGCCTGAAATTTGGAAAAGCAGTTCCGTTGTGGTACCTTGGAATCCTAAAGATGAATCTTTGCCTGGTGATGTGTGGCTGCGGGGATTATGGTCATGGCTTAAAACAGAATTTCCAAAAGATCTCACTGCATTTGAAACCATTCCTCTTCTTCCACTTGCAGAGGGAAGGATGGACAAGCGTTACCTTATAAAGCTTAAGAAAGATCACTGTGTGATTCAAAGCTCGTCGTATTTTGGGTCTTTACCAAGGATCGTGGCAACTGCACTTCAAAAGGCAGGCTGTATTGTTCTTCCCCACTTGCCTCCATTCTGTGATCATGCAGCGTTAAAGAATTACATCGAACCACCAACCCCTTCTGGAGTTATAAAAGTACTAGCAACGGTCATGAATGAGCCAGGGAATGACAATCTCAATAACTGTTCCGCAGAAGAGAAGGTAGCCATTAGAGCATTCTTGTCGAGCTTAAGAAATCCTTCTGATGACGAAGTAGTGGCGCTGATGACGTTGCCAATCTTTCAAGCTTTGGACGGCACAACTTTTACATCAGTGCAGCCAGGTGGACCCCTGTCGGGTACGAAACTCGACGTTGCCCCTCCACGATTGCATTTGCCATCGAGTACGAAGATCCAGTGCTCGCACCAGATACTCTCCGCTAGTGACGATGACTCATACCAGCTGTTGCGACGACTTCCACTGCGAATCCTGAACACTTCAGACCTCTTGATCGACAAAATATTTCCTTACATCGAAGACGGAGGATTTTACACTCGAGAACAAGTTTCAGACTTGATGTTCTGGGTAATCCAAAGACTTCCTGCCCTATCAAGCGACAACAAAGCCTTCCCGGAACATTTGAAGAACGTTCGGTTTGTTCCAGTTGCAAACGGGAGTTTAAAACCGCCGTGCGAATTGTACGATCCCGAAGATGAAGTCATCCAGAAGCTTTTTGAAGGTGAACCCGAAGTGTTTCCCGCTCAAGAGTTTGCCAAAGCTCACGCACTAAGCTTGCTTCGAGTCTTCTTGGGTCTTAGGCGAAGTCGTTCCTTAGAAGCCAAAGACATCCTTCTAATAGCAAAGCAGATCACACAAGCTCCCGAACAGTCAGCTCTAAGAAGGGCCGAGGCATTGTTACAGTTCTTAAATGACAACTCATACCTTGTTGAATACGAGGTACTGTTAGAAGAAAGCTCCGGATCAGCGAAGAAAGTTTCCCTTGGAAGCATATTATCAAGCTTACCCTGGCTTCCTGCGTCCAAAGAGCCACTTAGCAAGTATCCGACATCTATGCCTTGGTTTGGTGTGGCAAGAAGGCTGTACTCTCCAAAGGATATGAGAGATGCGGACATGGTGAACATTGTTGGCTCAGCTATGCCAGTGCTTAGAGGAAGTCTCGATGAGAAACTCAAGAAAGCCTTCGGATGGTCATTTCCGCCACCAATTTCCTACGTCCTAGCGCAGCTGAAAGGTGCTATTACTACTTGGCAACAGCAAGTGCACAAATCTTCTGAAATTGAATTGCTCAAGTTCCAAGCGATGCTCAAGGATGTCTACAGCCACCTCTCCAGCGAAATTGTCATAGCTGAAGCCGTATTAGTTCTAAAGGAACATTCGTTTTTGCCTTGGGTATGGCATGGTTCTGGTTTCGCCAAGCCTGGCTGCATTGCGTTAAAAAGCGAGTGTCTTCTGGATCTACGACCCTACATCTTCGTACTATCTGACGATTTCCAGAGGTACTCCGCCTTCTTTGAGCGCTGCGGTGTTCAAGAGACGTTCAATGAGTCATCAGCCTTAGACGTCTTGTACATGATTCGAGACTGGCACTCGGAAGAGAGACGAAGTATTGAGGAGGTAAAGCGCGATCTTCGACTGACTCGCGATGTTCTGGACTTCCTGACACAAGATGGTACACCTCTTCCCTCGGACATTCGTAAAAGAGTTTTAATTCCCATCCAAACGGAGGACGACAGGCTTATTCTTCAACCATGTACTGATGTCAGCTTTTGCGATGCCGAGTGGCTGAGACAAGGCAACAGCGATCCCAATATAAGTGACGTTGCTTTTCTTGTACACAAAACCATTTCCACTGGTACTGCACAGCTTTTAGGGACACCTCCTTTAAGCAGGAAGTTAGCAGTTACTGAGACCCTCGGCTTTCAGCAGACTGGACCATTCGAGCCAGTAACCACTCGACTGAAAAATATTATTAAAGACCACACTGATGACATGGCGACCTTCAAAGAACTAATCCAGAATGCAGACGATGCGGGAGCAACGGAAGTTAAGTTTCTACTTGATTGGAGGAAAAACAAGGCCGAGAAGCTCTTGTCTCCTGGATTATCCGAGACACAAGGACCAGCGCTGTGGGTATACAACGACGCTCTTTTTACAGACAGAGACTTTGAGAACATCAACAAGCTTGCTGGGGCAACCAAAATAGGAAATCAAGACAAGCTAGGCCGCTTTGGAATAGGATTTTGTACAGTCTACAATATCACTGACCTTCCAAGCTTTATCAGTCGTGAATTCATTGCCTTTTTTGATCCACACACAAGTCATTTAGGAGACCTTATCAAGGACAAGTTTCGTCCCGGTATCCGTCTGAATCTCAAAAGCAACGCAGTGGCACTCGGCGCTTTTCCAGATCAGTTTAAACCTTACCAAGGAGTATTCGGATGCACATTTGAGAAGAAGGGAGAACCATTCTTCTATGACGGAACACTTTTCAGGCTGCCATTAAGGACGATGAGACAGGCCAGTGAAAGCGAAATTTGTAACAAGTACTACAACGAGCAGCAGTTTACTAAATTGATCTCGGGCCTTCAGGAAAATGCGTCCAAGATGTTGCTCTTCCTACAGAATGTCTGTAAGATAAGTTTCTTCCAGATATCTTCCGATCAAGATCCTTCACTTCCGAATGCAGTGTTTGAGGTGGAAAAGGAAACATTGGAGACGTTCTCGTCGACTAGCAATCCAGACAACAGTATACCATCGGAGGAAAACAATAACCATGTTTCACTTGAAGCTGATCTTAATGGAAGCTGGGTCTTTGAACAGCAATCGCATGAATACCGTACCAGTTCATCAAGAATAGTGTCAATTAAGTCTCAAGTCTACCTCAGCGGTTCGTGGGTGGCTTCACGAAATCAACTATCGAAGGAGGTTTGGTTCATAAGTTCATGTTATGGCAATAGGAAATCACTGGAAATGGCAAAGAGTGAAGATGGGAAGCTCAACGGTTTACTACCGAAAGCTGAGGTTGCTGCTCTGTTAGGCAACGACAACAATAAGCGGTGGAGACCAGAGACAGTAGTGGGTGAAGCATTTCTTGGCCTACCCCTGGGCGTGGAAACAGGTTTTCCAGTTCATGTGAACGGATGCTTCGCTGTGACAACCAATCGCCGCAATCTCTGGGAAGATACCAGTGGTGGTCATTCTTTACAAAAGCCGATTGAAGTTCTTTGGAACCAATACCTCTTAGAAGACGCTGCTTCCAAGGCTTACGTTCAACTTCTAGAAGGAATTGTTAGTCTCCATCGACAAGGAAATGTGGTGGAATTTCCATTTGACACTCTTTGGCCAGATACACAAAAAGCGCCATCCAAGACTTGGTCAAAGTTTGCTGACAGTGTTTATCAGAGTATAGCCAGTAGTCCAGCCCCAATCTTAAAGAGTCAGTCCCAGTGGGTATCTGTGGAGGATGGCGTCTTTTTGGACGACAATGTGACCAGGCTTCCTGAAAGCTACCCTATAATGTGTAAGTGTGGCTACAACGTGGTTCAGCTTCCAAGATTTATTTCCAACGCATTTCACCAAGGTCTCCAACAAGCGGTTGTTGACCAGACAGTTACTCTTGACAAGTTTGTTTGTGACGTCTTTTTTCCAAATATTGCCAAACTGCCAAACAACCTGAGAGATCCAATCACATGCCACGTACTGGATGAATATTTGCGGGGTTCTCACAAGTACGCGAAGCCTTTGCGAGAATCGCAATGTATTCCGACTTCATCAGAGGGTTATCAACTTTCCCGGCCTGGAGACCTAATTGATCCTACTGGAGCTGCCAGCAGCCTATTTCTTGAGGAAGAGAATATCTTTCCAACTGGAGCCAGTTTCCTCAGAACAGAACGACTCGTCGCATTGAAAAAGCTGGGAATGGTAGACAGTTTGTTGACATGGAAATGGATTTGTGAAAGAGCTGTGTTCATTGCCGCGTTGGCCACCCATGACAAAGACAAAGCCCTGCAGATATCAAGGAACCTACTTAAATATTTGAACGACAACATGTGTAAGTTATCTCCACCAAGCCCAACACAACGCAAACAACTTTCAGAGATTTATTTTCTTCCTGTTATGGCTAGACCTACTGAGTACTGCCTGCCATGGAAGGGTTCAGAGGAAGGTGTACAGAAACTACTATCTGCAGCAGAGTTAGTCCGCGACGACTCTATCTTTTTGTTAGGATCGGTACACCCAGTCTTGGACGAGTCCCCAGAGACAGGCTGTGACCGTGTGGGCAAAGATGTTGTTAAGCTATTAGGGTTCACAAGTCATCGCGCAACCGTGAACGACGTCCTTTTGCAACTGTATTATGCTGTACAAGGCCTGGTTACGCATGACCCCGCCAACAGAGAATGTATAAGAAAGATTTGCCTGGCCGTTTATCAATTTCTCCAAGAGCGAATCAACACAGCAGACAAACAAGTGATTCAAGACCTTTTAAGCGGAAAGCCATGGATATTTGTCGAGAGCAAGTTCGTGACACCAAATCAAGTAGCCTTTTCATGGAATAACAATGGAGCTCCTTTTCTTTACTGCCTTCCAGAAGATTTCACTTTGAAATTCAAGGATCTCTTTAAAGCACTTGGGGTCCAGGAATCCTTTTCTGGAGAGGATATGGTCGATGCTCTTTTCGTCCTCGAGGAGAGAAAACAAGGTCAGCCCCTTACATCACAAGAGTTTAAGACTGTGAAAGCCTTCCTGGAGGAGATCGCAATGATGAATACTGGTGCCCTGAGTTCCTATTCGGGTCAACTTCCCTTGCCAAATGCAGATTTAGTCCTAACACCTGTGGGGGAGCTTGCCATCAACGACGCTCCTTGGATGCCCCAGCAAGACCAAAAAAGATGTGTTCACAGCGACATCTCCGGGATATTAGCCCACAGATTAGGAGCCCATACTATTCGAGAACAAAAGTTGGATAGATATTCCCACTGCATCGGAAGACCATTTGGTCAGAGTGAACGCCTTACGGATCGACTGAAAAAGGTACTGGAGTCATATCCATGTGACGTGGGAATTCTTAAAGAGATTATCCAAAACGCAGATGATGCTGGGGCCACAGAGGTACATTTTGTACATGACCCGCGCCAACATGGTACCACCCGTGTGCTGTCGGAACGATGGAAAGAACTCCAAGGGCCTGCACTGTGTATTTACAATGATTGTGCGTTCACTGAACAGGACATTGAGGGCATACAGAGGCTTGGCATCGGAAGCAAGACTGACAGCCCTGAAAAGACCGGAAAATATGGAATCGGGTTTAACGCGGTGTACCATATTACTGATTGCCCAAGCTTTGTTACAAACGGCGAAACACTGTGTGTTCTCGATCCTCACGCCCGATACGCACCTGACGCAACAATGGAGTTCCCAGGACGTCGATTTGATCCGCTTGATGAAGAGTTCTGGAACAATTTTGCTGATGTTCGACCCTGCTACCTAGAAGAGTTTTTTGAACTGCAAAACTCTACCATGTTCCGTCTTCCTATAAGAACGGATCTGACTGCTAAAGAGTCCCAAATCTCCTCCAAGGCTTTCACTTCTTCGAGCATTGATCAACTGCTCACTATTTTTGAAGGTGAGATCCGCGATATCCTCCTCTTCCTCAGAAGTGTCACTAAAATAAGCATCTCCAGGATAGAAAATGGCAGATTAGTAAGACGATACGAAGCAGCCGCAAAAATTTCAACCACAGATGTACCGAAGATCCATGCCCTTGACGCAGAAGTCATGCGATGCAGGAATCTGAAAACCAATAGCATTCCATGGTTTGGAATTACGTACACCAATACCATTCAAGATACCCTTGGAAGAAGAGAGGAATGGCTTATTCATCAGTGCCTTGGTTCTCGTTTGCATGGGGAAAAACCAGTAATTCCAGAAGGAAACAAGTACGGTCTGCTTCCCCGAGCAGCGGTGGCAGCCCGTGTGGCCACAAATGATATGCCATCACGACGAAGACGTTCCTTAAGTGAGCACAAAACCAACCAAGCCAGCAAGACTCATCGCGCGTTTTGCTTCCTCCCGTTACCGGTTGAAACAGGTCTCCCTGTTCAAGTTAATGGGCAATTTATACTTGATAATTCTAGACGGAATCTTTGGAAAGATGAAGGCGGTCAGGGTCAGAGAACTCAGTGGAACAACTTCATCAAGAACCACGTTTTAGCACCAGCCTATGTGGAGTTGATTGTCAGTGCAAGGGCCTACATACCTGGAATTTCACAAGGAGATCCATGGTACTTCAATCATATCACTGATTCCACGAGTGGCTTGAACTGGTACCTAAACGTCTTTCCTGAACCAGACAGCATTCACACTGAATGGAAGGGTATTGCCACAACCGTGTACAGACTGCTAGCGAGCTCTAACCAACCTGTACTTCCCATTATCAGAGAGGAACCACCGCTCATTGATGTTGCGTCTCCCAATCGTAGCTTTAGTAAGTACGGCACAAAACCACTCTGTCCATGCTTGTGGGTTCCACCCTGTAGCGACAAAGACGAACAACAAGCATTTTTCAGCCTCCTTTCCAACCCAGACCTGGAAAAACTGCTATTGAAGGTTGGCGTTCCAATCGTTGAGGCTTCGCCGAAAATCTACTCAAATTTTAAAGAAGCAACCGCAACTGTAAAAACCGTGAGTCCCGACATCGTTTTGGCGTTCCTTGCAAAAGCTACGCGTTACATTGATGTGCTTCCCTGTTCAATTGATAATACCACCTTTAAACATGCCAGTTGTCTCAAACTACTGATGGAATACTGCATGAAGGATGAATACTTCCTACAACGTTTAAATGGGTTGCCTCTCCTTCTTACCGACGACGAAGTACTCAGAAAATTTGATTCCAATAATCCAGTTTTCCTCACACCACATTCAAGTCTAGTGTCTTCACAGAAAGACCTCTTTGTCCATAGAGAATTCACTCCACTGTTTTCCAAGTTTCCAAGAAATGACATTTGGAAATCCAGAGTCTTCAAACGTTTTGACACGAAATCGATTGCGCCATATCTGATCCAAATCCTTCCATCGAGGTGGTTTGCGGCCGACAAGCAAGTCCCATGGGAACCAAGCGAAAATAGTGTACCATCTGTTGAGTGGTTGACAACGTTGTGGGAAATGATTATCACAACATACCAAGAGCGACAGTCAAGCTTTGAAGACCGAGAAGACGCAACCGAAACTCTTCGTCCACTCGAGGACTGGCCCATTATCCCTACCTCTAATGGCACCCTTGCGCCAGTGTCCCTCGGTAAAACCGTGTTGGATTTGAGTACCCGCATTTACGATGAAGACAGGATGGTAAGAATTCTGTGCAAGCTTGGAAGTGCTCAACTGGATTTTACAGTTCTTCCACGAATAAACAAAGATGATGTATCACTGATTGTATCACCCCACCTCGCAAAGCCATACTCAAGACAAGATGTGACCAGTATTTTACATTACTTGTCCAAAGGTGATGCATTTAAATGCGAACTTGCACAAGCAGAAATCGTGACTCTCCTAAGATTCCTGCAAGAGGACGTAACCACCGTGTATAGCAACCAATCTCTTTTGAAAAAACTTCCGCTGTACAAGACGTTGAATGGTAGACTTGTCAGTCTTGATTCGTATGCCTTTTCATATGTTGTTAACTTGCCACAGTGCGTCTCACTGGAAGAGATTGAAGGACGTGTAGAGAAAGAAAGCTGTGTGCTCTTGGAAGCTATTCAAGAAATTGAACCTCTGTACAAGGCATTGGACATCAGCCACCTCACGCAAGTAGATGTCTTTGTGAAGTATATCCTGCCAAATCTTGACGCAATGTCAGCGTCAGGTGTTCAAGAAGTGTTGATGTACATCAGGAACACACTCCTTGTCACCTTGAAGAGTTCAAGTGAGAGGACCACGTTACTCGATGCTCTTCGAGAAGCCTGTATTTTTCACGATGGCAGTAACCGACTTGTTCCTGCGAGCCAATTTTACGATCCTGAGAATCCTGTATTCAAAGAAATGGTCCCTCTGAGTAATTTCCCACCAGGAGAGTACCGACTGTCAAACTGGCTTCCGTTGCTTCGGCAGATTGGATTGAAGCACAATGTTACACAACAGGAATTCCTTCAGTTTGCCGAATCGTTGGCCTCTGAAGCAATAGCCAGGTACAGGGATCCCCAAATAAGGGAGAAGTCAAAAACACTCGTGACATGTCTGTTTCAACAAGATGATTTGCATGATGCCAGCTTTCTACATGTTGTTTCCAGCATCAAATTTGTGGCAGCTGAGATTGCCTCAGACGCACTGAAAGCCCTACAACCACAACTTGCTTGCCTTAAAAACGAAGACGTTCCACCTTTCACCGAGTTCCATGGCGCCTTACCCTGTGAACAGCAGAAACTCGCGTGGACTTGCGTTCCCCTTCTTCCAACTTGGGCTACTCCAAATACTGCCGAAAAACAAGTATTGGAAGACCTCGGAGTTTCCCTTCTGCCTCCGCTGGATAAAGTTATCAATCACGTTGCTGTTCTGACAAAAGCGCACAGTGGAAATGTTCATAAAGACACCCCAAAGGACCAAAGGGAGCTTCTACATGACGTCATATACGAGGCATTCAGTTTCTTGAAAAGTGAATGCAATTGCCCAGGAACCTCACTGTCTGAAAGATGCAACAAGTCTTGTCTTGCTGTTGGCAATATTCTCATGAAAACGGCATGCATTCCTGTGGAAGAGGGCCGCGTGTTTGTGGAGGGGAATCAGCTAGCGTTTGAGACCACAACGGAACTGCCACCTTTCTTCTACAAGGTACCTCGGGAGTATGGTCATTTTGAGCACTTACTCAAGAGACTGGGAGCAAATGAAAAACCAACGCCATTACAGTTTGCCGATATCTTGGGAAGGTTGAAGGAGCTTTGCGAAGACAAGCACATGGAACCTAACGAGAAAAGAGTGGCCAGGGAGGCAACGCATGGATTTTTTACCACTCTGTCACAGCTAGTGAAAGAAAAAAGCGAAGAAGCAGCAACGAGATATCTGCTGTTACTAAATGAACTGTACTTACCCAGCAAGGACGGTTTTCTTAAGCCATCAAACGAACTAATTTTTCACGACTGTCCGAGCTTTGAACGGCGTGCAAGAGACTTTGCCGGTGATTTTGTCGATATAAGTCGGGAAGGAGAGTTAACTGCAGATCGGCTATCGTACCTTCTCGGTCTTCTACCATTGCGTCTCAGGGCCAAGACCATTCAGAATTTGCTGCGGGAGGAGATACATCCGAGCTGTAGAGATAAGCGGTGCATAGTAGACAACTCTCTTGGCCCAGATCCCTGCCCATTCGTTAACAGATATCGAAACATCTTGCTTTCTCCTAAGTTAGTGAATGGGATTCTTCGTGTTATCCGTCATCAGAGACAAACTCCCAATCTACCGCAGGAAGTCAAAGAACAAGTACAGGTCCTTTGCAGCTCCCTGAGTGTGACGTGCATGGCATCACTTGACACTCACTTGATACACCTAGAATCTGGCCGCCCGCTTCAGCACAGTAACGAAACGCAAGACTGTTTCTTAGAAGAGCAGAATGGGGAATGGGAGTTGTTTATTAGGCATGGCACAGACGAAAATCCCCTCCACATCCAACTATGCTTTCAGGTGAATCGTTTAATTCATAACCAAATCGAGAAGGAGATCTATCTTCAGGCAATGCTTGCATGCAGGGTCCCAGACGAGATACTTCCATCACTTGACAGATGTGGCGTAGCTCAAGATCTCATGGGAAGCGAGGCGCGGACGACGGAGCCTGTTCTTGGATCCGAGATTCCTGTTATGTATCATTATCTTCTCAGGCAAGATATCGAGTACTTCTTTCGACAAGGTGAAATCGTTGGCTACGAGAAAGAGCGAAGAACTGAAGATGGCAGAATTGATGACAGTGAACCTCTGTACGTCTACGCAAAAATAGTTAGGAAAGTACCAAATCGTAAACGGTCCATGGAGACAAGCAGATTTAACTTCAAGGCTAAATATCGCATTGATATTGGAGAGCCTCGCCTTGTTGAAGTCAGTGTACTTGACCTGTACAAGTTCGATAGATCAAGTTCTGAAGTGCCTATTGCGGTACCTGAACTCTCGGACTCGCGTGAAGTGACACTATTCACTGGAGACCCCAAGGAAACTGAGCGTCGAGCGGCGAGTAGAAATGAACGCCTTGAGAGAGCAAAGAAAGAAATCAAAGAGACCCTATGGGAAGCTTGGAAGTTACCGGAAAATGAAAGAAGAAAGGTCATAAAACGTTTGTTTCTTCGATGGCATCCAGATAAGAATATCGGTTGTGATATTAGCCATGATGTCATGCAATTCCTGCTAAACGAAATAGAGAGAATGGAAAAGCTGTTTCCAAACTCCTGGAGAGATAATCTACGAGATGCCAAGGAAAAAGGAAAACAAGACGGAGACAGTGGCTTCCATGATTTCTTCAACCAGTGGAACCAGCGTGCTCGACAAGAAAGGCAAACGTACGACACGTTTAAGCAGCAAACACACCAGGGATCCCCGTATTCAAAGCGGTCGACCAACCCTCAGAGAAACGAAGCAAAGCGATGGATGAAACAAGCCAGAGAAGATCTAAATGCGGCTAAGCATTTACACGCTCAAGTACCCAAATTTCCAGCTTTAGTTTGCTTCTTATGTCAGCAAGCAACCGAAAAAGTGTTCAAGAGTGCCCTGTACGCAGCCTGTGGCATTGCCGAGAGCCAACTAGAAACACATGATGTGTTGAACCTTGCCTATGAGATCACAGAGTTGAATGGGTCTCCTGAGGACGTTCCTCTCCTGGCCGCTAAACTCAAGAATTACTATGAGCAGACCAGGTACCCTCACTTCCATCGCGGTGATGTGATCCCTTCCGATGCTTTCACCACCGACCAAGCACAAGAAGCAGTGGACATTTCAGAGTCACTCGTGGAAAAAATAACACAATTCGTTAACGATAATTTTGCTCGAGTGTGATGTGGTAACGAAGACATAAGCATTTTTTTCTAAGGTGATAGGAATAAAATATAGTATGTCGAGCATGTGAAAAATAGGTTTAATATGGCTTTGAAGTACACGTCAAGAGATCAGGAAACTATCAGTTCATAGATCGAGAGTCGAAAATCGTCCTAATTTAAAGAAGTTTTAATATCCAAGCCCTGGTCTTCGGAAGTTTCTTCGTTTGTTTGTTTTTTACAGAACAACAAAGAACAAATACGTTAGAATTTTTATAACCACATGATTTTTTATGTCTAAAGAACACTTTCGCTCATTTATTTCATCTTAGCATTAAGTTTATTTACACGTTAATTATAAGTACGCGATAAAATATTTGAAAAATGTTACAAACGCAGCTAAATGCTGCCATTATGCAGACAAAGAAAGTCAGTAGTATTTTTAATATGTATAGGAGTAGAAATTACCCGCGCACTAATTTAAAGCTTTTTAGCCATCATTGTAAAGCTGGTACCAATGGAAAAACAAACTACATAATAACATGTTTGTTTAGGAAGTTAAAGCAACCAAAAGAAAAATCATTTATAAGTCTTGTTAGACAGGACTTGTCTTCAGTACCTAGCAGTTTTAAAAAATCGAAAGGAGCCATAAGTGATCACAAGTGTGAACTACGTGGGGCTTTTGATCTTACGGAAGGACTGGAACTCAAACACATTAACTGCAATGACTGAGGCTGCAAATAACAGAAGAAACACTTGCGCAGCCAGAGAAAAGTTCCGAAGCCAAATCAGCCTTATTTCTGATTTCAGCATCTAACTGGCAGACAAGGTACTATTTTCCTTCTGGTTGCCTTCGAGAAACCTTGCCGTATTTTCACTTTTACTAAGAAAACTAAACGTTGTTTCTGAAAAAAAAAAACGAAAACAGCATAAAAAACGTGCTGATATACCTACATTATTTATAACTCAAAAAGGCATTATATTTTATTGGCTACAAGAGAAATAAAATAGTCTGACTAGGATGGACTCGATAGTGAGAGAAGCATGCCCTCATTACAAAGCAACGGATAGCATGGGAGAATTCAAATGCTGAAAAACTTTTTTATCAATATTCTCATCTTGATTTAACTTGAGCGAGAAATTAATCATCAGAGTGTGTACAATGCTGGTAAAATATCTCAGGACATAAATATTTTTGGTAGGAAATTGAATAAAAACATTTAAATGCTACTACTTTTTTCCGGTGTATGTATTTAATAATTAGATTATGAGCTCGAGATTTCTATCGCATGATAGTTAACGAGGGCAGAGCCCAAGTCAACTATCACAAAAGAAATCGAGAGCAAATAATCTAATTGTTTTAGTATAAATCTACTAGTCGTTCAAAAATTTCATCTAAATCCTCTTCACAGACACTTCAAAGATGCAAAGAAGTGGCAGCCAGTTAGTTAACAATAACACACTGCTAGGCCACTCACTATGTACAACATAATAGATAGTGAGTAGCATAGCCAATCAGAGAATGGCATCCATGACAGAACGCTAGTATTTTATAATAAGGAGAGTGGTCAAGAACAAGCCAGTTAACCCTTAAATTCTCAAGAGTGATTGACATACAAATTCCCCCTACAGGTCTCCACACATTTCTTACAGTGTTTAGTTGGACGATTGTGCAGGCATGGTGACCTAAGGGTTAGTACGCTCAACTCCAGATCGAGCGGCCAGGGTTTGAGCCCTAGCACTCTCACAGTGCCTCTCTCTACCCAGGTGTACAAATGGGTACCAGCAAATTTAATGCTGGGCGTAACCCTTCGATGGTCTAGCATCCCATCCAGGAGGGAGCAGCCCCTAGTCACTTCATGCTACAGAAACCAGGATAAGCTCTGACCTGATGGGCCACTTGGCTCGTATGCAGACTTAGTTGGGAGATTATTTTCCTTTTAGGAGTCATTTCCGCTGCTTACCAATTTGTGAATTGTGACTCCTGGATTTTAAGGGGCAGCAGACTCAGGAAAGTGTACTGTATTCCATGCCTACAAACATCTGCAGGTACAATGTATCTAATTTCACAGGAAATAATATGCGCAGTAAAATAAATATTATTGCTGACATCCAGTAACAGCCTTGTCATGTCCTCTAGCACACAACTGCCCAACAAAATTCAACTTCTGAGAATTTCCACAGGCTAATCAAAGAATGAAATTTTAATGCTCAATATGAATGCTTATTCAAATCTTATGCATGTTTCTCATTTGTAAACAAAACAGTTTGCTGGAAAATAACTAGTCATTGACTAAAAAAAGAAACATTTTGGATGATTCTAACCACAGGCAGCCCAATTGTGAGTGACAAACTTCTCGTGCAAGGGCAGTCAGGGCAAAATTTATTATACGACTATGTAAAGGAACATTTACGATCAGTTTTAGGAGGTACAACTACTAGAAAGCTCTTGATAAAAATGCCTTATCTCAGTTCCACAGTGTATTGCTTGTTGTCTGTTACTTTTTTTCTGCTGATGATCATCCTTGGGCTGTCTGTGTTCTAGCACACAGACTAACAGTATATGTATGTATATGGTAGCACAAGACTCTAAAAATTTAAAATATTTTACAACACCAAAAGGAGAAAACATTATTAGCAACAGAGACTGGAAGAGACACAATCAGAATAATTATGTTACAGTGAAAAGACTCACTATAAAGCCTAGATTCGGCTGAAAAATTAATTTCTTTAACTAAAAACTAATGCTTCAGATAAAAATTAAAGAAACAAACCAATACTAGGTTAAATTTGCCAGGAAAAGGACCACTTCTTACACTACAGAATAACATAAAGGTACAGCATATATAAAACGTCACATCACTCATCACTTTTACTATAACAAAATGAATCTCTTTATTTAGTTATTACAAAGTGTATGCCTCCGCCTATTTTATTTACAATACCTATCCGCTTTCATCTTTTCTCTCCTGTCCAACATTTCTTCATGAAGCTTTCCATCCATTCTCGCTTTCTTCAGTTTGCTTGTCTCTTGCTCACTTAAACGCAGGTTTCTGTCTTGAAAACTTTGGAATTTCTTGACAAAACTGATTTCATGATTTCGTAGATCCTTTTCATCCTCTGGTAGACTGCTGGTAGATACCTTGCTGCAATAAACCATGAAGTTAATATCCTAGTAAAATTGACATTATTAATTATCCGATACTGTATTTTGAACTGTAAGGAAGAACAAACACATAAAGACAAACACTGATGTACATTGAGTCTCTAACTTTGAAACAGAAGCCTGAAAAATTTCAGGTATGATACTGATACTGGAGCAGTGTTCTACCAACTGTGCTATCAAGCCAACCAGGAGCTGACTTACCCATAGAAAAGGTCAACTTAACTTTTTTTTCAGTGGACTGGTAATAATTACTAAATGCTTTGAACCAGTGAATGCAACTTTCAACTAGCTAGCAAAAAAAAATTAAAACTGCTTCATGCCAGCCAAAACTCTGAATAAGCAAATAGCTGTATCACTGTTAAGGTGGTAGCCCACTGAATCACAAACAAGCAACTGTTTGATTAAAAAATTACACTTAATGCACTGAAATGCAAATCATTAATTTCATAGGTTTGTAGCCTGTTCCAGGCATTTGGTTAGTTGGGGAGCACTATGAAGAATGACCATCCATGTCATTGCTTGCCAACTAATCAGATACCACCAACAGGTTCTTTGATTCTTTTAATCATTAACGACTGTTTGCTGACAAACCACATTCTTACCATTCAAAGGGGGAAATTATTCCCAATAATTTGTAGGTGCGGCTAATAGAAAACTTACACTCATAATAATTATATTCTCATTTTGAGAAGTAAATAATAACCATAGTCTTGCAGAGAGAGTAAAAATAAGTACCTTGTTTCAACACTGTTACATTCTGTCATGTTGTGGTTTATATACTTTTCATTTGAATTGTAATTTTCCTTTCTTCCTGATTTTAATTATGAATCATAAGACAAGAGGAAGTAAAAAAAGACAAACTTCCTTGAAAAACTTCAAACAAACACAATCAAACCACAACAGTTACTTCACAGTTACCAATATAAAAAACAGTTCCACTTACACTTTTGGAACACTGGTCCGTATGTGGAATGTCTCCTTTTCGCTCACAATTTTTTTGGTTGCAGAGAGATGTCCATCTTCATTTACAGACAAGAAACAGCCGTTATATGTTTCAAGAGCAACTTTATCCTCTTCAAATACACACTCAAATTGCTCCTGAGGGCCAATAGCTTCAGATCGACCAGTGACATTTCCCATCATGTTCACAGACATATATTTTCCTATAAAACAAAAATTTATCAGCCATGGGCTCACTAGAGTAAGTTTGTCAGCAAGTGCTCTGTGTAGTTTCAGACTCTCTTGACTGATTTCCATACATTTCTTTTAACTTTGGTTCTGAGAATTTTGTTTTTGGTACATGTAGTATATCTAGATAACAGATAATGTTCCAAATGACCAAAATTGGGTTGTCCAATGCACCCAAACAGGCATGATTTATTTTTGCTCACTATGTTTATTTATCCATTCTGCAAGACAAAATTTGGTGTGTTATGAGGTGTGATAGTTCGCAGCTCACGCCTATAGAAAGAGATATACGTCTGAGTCGTGTTCAAGTTCTTCAGGCAACATTTAAAGGACTTTGTATCTTCTTTGGCTTACACGTTTACTTGGGTTGCAACTAACAGATTGTGAGTGGCTCTTAAAACACTTTCACCATTTGCACAAGTTGTACGAATTGACAAAATGTTTGTGCCTGGCAATCCACAAATTATGTTAACGAGCTAAGTTCCTGTTATGACTGGATAATTAGAAAAATTTCACAGATCATTACCAGATTGACTGCTACTTTTACAGTTTCCACAGAAGCTGTAAATCACGAGCCTACATTAATGAGTTACCCATTTCTGTATCTTGGACATGGATGATCTTTTCAACCACATAACCCCTATAAATTTTGCCTGTGGGTTTCCATAAAACACTGAAACCTCCAGTCAGCTGACCCCCTACTGGCCCCCACAACTGACCCTGCTAGAAAGTCAACGGAATGTTCAAGGAAAATTAAGCTTATCTGAAATTTCCAAGATGGAGGACACAAGGCAGGAGGTTTGATCTTTCTCTTGGAACTTTCAATGTGGCTAAATGTAATTTAGGCTAAGTTAAACCCGTAACAAGATTGCTGGCCAGCACTCTCCCTGAGAGTGAGTTCAGGGTGGCCGGGGGATTTTTGCAGGGACGCCTGGATTTTACAGCTCGGCTTCAGATGTCAAATCATTCTCCATGTTTTTCGCTGCTGGGCAGTGCTCGTTAAGCTTTTCTCCCAGCCAACCCATCCCCCTTTGGCTTGAGGGTAGGTATGTGGTAAGTTTCCTGTGTTTCCACTATTTTTTCAGTGTGACAGTACCTGGTGGTTGCATCTCACAGGGTTGTCATGGATACCTCACATGCTCAGTTTAGTTTGCTCTTGGGCTCCACCAGCCTTTTAGGCACCATTCCCTACGCTCTTTGTTTGTTGATGAGTTTAACATGAATTAATGAATTGGTCCCATTCAGAGCCCTGGGCTTTTAAGTTTTTTTCCTGTTGATTTTTTTATGGGGTTAGAAGAGGTTCAGCCGACAGGGGGCCATTGTTTTGTTGAAACCCTTGGCTTCTAGCTCAGGTGCATTCCATGACAGTGATCAGCATCTTATTTCCAGAGGAAGGCGCTTGTGATGGTTATGGCAGACCGAGGTTGGGCGATAAGTGATGATATGACATGTATTGTTACCTACCATAGCCTGACTTTAACGCAATCTTCTTGTCGGACAATGGAACAGCTGTAAAAACTTCAACAGGAGCCGGCGAGTTCTCGCCATCATCTCTAAGTTCACCAACAGTAAACAGACCAGTGTTTAATGCCTCCACATAAGATTTCTTACAAGTTTGTAAAGCGATGTTACCGGTAACTTCTTGGAAGTTCTCGACTTTTCTCCATCCTCCATGGCGAAGTGCATCGACGTCTGTTGGCTCTTCTAGTTCCCTCTCACGTTTCTTCTTCTTATGCTTCTTTTTCTGAGAGCTATCGCCTAATCCCTTCAGTTTTAGACGGCCAGCCTTTACTTGTTTGTAGCTATCCGCCATGTTGAAAAGAACGGAGTAGAGCCCGCGAAGTTACCAGCAGTAGTTAACAACGTAACACTTCTACTTGATGTGAGCAATCTCGTTTATACCCAGTTCAAACAAGAAACAAGATGGCGATCATAGACTTTCGGAAAATTACAGTAGAGCCTGTTCTTTTCTTTTACATGCTATGCACCATCATGTCCGTTCAACTTGCGCAGCAACTAGCATTCAACAAGATCTGTCAAGATAAGTATGACGCCGAAACATGCAAAAACCTGACCAAGTCTCAAGAAGATTTTGTGCACGAAAAAACGTCGAAATGGATTTTGTATCAATCTGTTTCTCTGATGGTACCTTCTATTGCTGCCTCCTTGATCTTGGGTTCCTGGTCAGATAAAGTCGGCCGTAAAACAGTGCTAATTCTACCTTCCGTTGGAAGCGTTCTACTGTACATCAATTACATGCTGAATGTGGGGTATTTTTCACTTGACGTGAATTTCATCCTGATCGGAGTCTGCATCTCGGGTTTCTTTGGTGGATTTGCTACAACACTTCTTGGTGTTTTCTCTTACATTTCTGATATCACTGATAAATCTCAGCGAACTCTGAGAGTAGCCATTCTGGAGTCCATGATATTTTTAGGAGGCACTGTTGGTAACTTAATCGGTGGCGTGTTAGTAGAACATCAGGGCTTTATGGCGGCATTCGGTTTGTGTTTAGGCTTGAGCGTTGTCGTTATATTCTACGTTAGTTTAATTCTTCCAGAGTCTTACTTCCCCGAAGAAGATCAGGAAGGAAACTGGGCGTTAGTTGCTGTCCACAATCACCTCAAGGCTTGCTTTCGAGTTTTATCCAAGCAACGACCCCAACATCAGAGACTGAATTTACTGGTGATCATGTTTGGCATATTTTTCTTGATTGTACTATGTGAGTAGCTTTTGTTATCAATCATTACAGTGCGACTTGTCAAACTGAGAAGAAAACCAGTCAATCAAATCATAAACACAAAACAATGGACTTTATATGATAAGGGTCTGTTTGACCTGATTACACAACTCTGCTGTGTTATACACACTCTTAGAGATTCAGTCCTTGACAGCGAAGTGACTAGGGATATCTTTACTTCCCCCTGGATGGGATGCTAGTCCATCACAAGGTTATCCCCAGCATTAAATTTACCAGTACCCATTATACACCTGGGAGGAGAGAGGTACTGTGAATAAACTACCTTGCCCAATAAATCAATGCAATGACCCTGGCCAATGCTCAAAGCCAGACTGCTTAATCCAGAGTCCAGTGTGTTAACCATTAGGGGACCTTAGAACACTAGCAACTGAATTGACTGTGTGAAGTATTGTCAGTCAATAAAGAGGCTAGAGAACACATATCTTCTAGACTGCAAGCAAAATAGCAGGGATCGACTGATTGATGGACTGACCAACCAACCGACTAACCGACCAACTGACCGACCAATTGACTGATTGATTGAGTGGCTTTCAGTGAATTTAAGCTTTCTTGTCTGATGTTATAATACTGTGCAAAGAAAAGCGAATATTCATGACCTTGTTACGGGTCAATAAACACTTTGTGACGCGAATAGTCACATAGCACAATCAAAGACAAGAATACTATTATAAGGCTGCGCTCTTAAACACTTACAAATCATCATAATCGTGTCAAAGATCTAAATAATGCACTTTTCTAACCTTTTACTGCAATAAAAATAAGAAACAGACCGCAGAGAAAACCACATTATTTCACACTGAAATCCATGATAACTTCGATGTTGCGTCGTGTAGGTAGAAAATTGCATCATGGGATACTATTCGATCGTCGTCTGATAAACAACTAACAGTACCTATACCTTTCAAAGGTCATTAACCCCACATACCCACCTAAAGTTCAGTTGAAATTTATTCTTTTCGTTACTTATCTTCATAAATTTTGGCTTTTTTGTCAGCTCTTTATTCACAATGTTCTTAATGAATCCCACCAAATGTTCTGTGCTTTAATATTTTCAGTGTTTGGTGCTATTGGTGATATTACTGTCCTCTACAGCAAGCACAGCCCACTGAACTTCAGTCCATCACTTATTGGTTACTTTTTTGCTGAGTTTCTATTTCTCAAAGGTGTTGGAGTGGTTTTAGGAATACCACTATTAACAAAAGTTCTCAAGTGGTCTGATTTTTCCATCGCTATTTTTGGTGCTTTCATAGCTACTGGCTTTTATCTTTTTATTGGATTTTCATCAAACAGATGGATGATGTTTGTTGGTAAGTATTTGTGTGATTTATTTGTTTCATGAATAAAGAGTTTTATGCCTTTGCCTATCTTTTTCTTTTACTTGGAGCAAAGCAAACATCTTTGCTCTTGCTTGCTTTCATTTTAATCTTTTTTTCACCAAGATGGTTTAGGGTTGAATGATTGGGGCAGCCTATGTTGAATCAAGCTGCCCCCATCTCAGGTTTCATTTGATGTCACATACATGGCGTATGTGATGTTGTAAAACCAATGGTTTTGGAAACAGTTTGCTTTTAAGTTGCACCTTTGCTGGTTACAAATTTTTCCATCCTCCACCCCAATTCACCTCCATAGTTAAATGTCTTATTGCCTCAGGTTTCGGTATTGTTTTCATAAATTGGGCAACAGCTTGTTTGCCATATTTTTCATGTTAAACCTGACTTTATCATTATCCTAATTTAAGCAACTTTTCTTTTGGGCGATTTTTCTGCCCTCGCCTTTGCAAGGCAGATTTGTCTTTGTAAGTTTATCTTCATTAACTTGAAATTAAAGCAGCTTTGTTTCACAAAGCCAAATTTTTCCCATTTATGGCTTACAGCATATTTTGCCTCTCAAACAGAGGTCAGCAGTGATAGCCAAGTTGTAGCCAAGTTGTAGCTAAGCATAACTATTGAGAAACAAGTTTAAAAAACATCTCTAGTGGAGGTTCAGAGCAATTTCAAATTTGCAAAACAATAAGGTGGCCCTGAAAAAAAAGAAATTTAAAGGTCTTAAATACCTTATTATGCTGATAACATTTCGACAAATATAAAAAACAGTGTTCGCCAAGCTCATTATCAAGTTAAAGTTAAAATGGAGGTTTTTATCAGGTTGTGTACAGTTAGATGGTGGTGAAAAGATAAAAAGTTAGAAATTGTTCTCAGACACCACAACAATGATTGAAAATGCCTTTACTGTAATGCTGTTTGCTCTTTGTAGGTGGACTGATTGCTGTAGGTGCTGGAATCCCGCCACCTTGCCTGAGATCAATCATTTCAAAACAAGTGGAATCCTCAGAGCTAGGTAAGTCAGCCACTTGATATTTATGATTTGTGTTATGCTATAAAATTTTACTTAAAAGTAATAAAATTATTATGGGACTAGCATTCCATCCAGGGGAAGTAAAAATACACCTAATTACTCAATGCTATGGGAACCAGTGTAAGTTTGGGCAGTATGAACCACTTGGCCCAACACAGACTTTACTTTTAACCTCTACATTGTAACTCAGAGAATACCAAATCACATTCATTTCCCTCTTCCTTTAAAGGAGCCACTGTTATCATCATCAGTCGTTATTACACCCTGGGACTTTGTCGGAGCAAAGTGACTTTGCTCTGACAATTAGAAACTTAACTTTGCACATCTGTTATAAAGCAGTTTTTGGCAATCGAGTGTCACAAGTGATTAGGCAATTACTTTAGTTTTAGTTTGAGATTGGCTGAGAAGTCCAATTGGTAAATAATTGGTTTGGCTTTGTTGTTATGGTACTCAATTGAAAACTGCTCTGAGGGTTCAGTTTCCCTGACAGTACTTCAGAGGGACAGCTTCTTGTGGGGCAGAGTTTATTACCAACCATACTTTTGGTTGCTAGTTTTTTCATGGTCGACTTACAGAACCCTTTCCCCTGATTGATAAGAGCCACTTCTTTACCAACTATCTTGTCAGAATCCTCTATCATAAATAATATTGTTCCTTAACCTTCCATGTGCAAGCTAGTGGCAAGTGGGAACCACATAATGAGCTGGAGCAGAAAAACTGATGCCCCACTCAGGCTAACTCAAATCCTTGATCAATGACTCTTTTACAAAGGAGGCATGTAAAGTTTTGTTGACTTTTTGTAGGACAGTTATTCTACACTGTATGTTTTTGTAAGATTGTGATGGAATCGTGCCCTGTCAGCCAGACTGAGCTATGAGGACAAGCACTTCTTCCTTTGTGAACTGGAAAGCAGAAGTTTGCACATCGAGCTTTTGTAATAAATGTTCATTGGCAGTTTGGAAAATGGAGATGATTTCTCTACACTCTCTTCCCTCCCAGTTCAGCTTATGGTATGCAAACTGATTTCCAATGAGTTGGTTTGTTACTGACAGCCTTCCTTAGATGAAGCAACTCAGATGGGTTTAGTCTTCAGTTTTTAAAATTAGTTTTGTTTCTGCAGGTATGACATTTGCTCTTGTTGCATCCTTGGAAGTGCTGGACACACTTTTAGCTTCCATCATCTTTAACAATATCTACAGTGCCACGGTGGAATGGCTTCCAGGATTTTGTTACTTTTTAATGTCAGGGCTAAATGTTATTGCTATCTTCTTGCTTACGTGAGTAAATATGTCTAATATTCAACATGTGTATTGTTGTGTGGTGTACCCAGATTGCCCCAACCCAATCACAAGCTAGCATGAGTATGAGTAAACAAATGCTTTTTGAAGCTCCACAGATGTCTTCACAGACATCCCTAGGTATTAATAGGGACTCTCCTTGTAAGCCCAACAGGGTTTGTTGGGAACTCGTACTCTATGAAATATATATGATTTGTAATTACATCGCTGTAAATTGATGAATTTATGGGGCAAATAAAGATCAATCAATCACAGTCATTCCTAGGTATTATCACAGACATCCCTAGGTATTGACACAGACATTCCTGCGTATTAACACAGACATCCCTAGGTATTATCATAGACATCTCTAGGTATTATCATAGACATCCCTAGGTATTATCACAGACATCCCTAGATATTATCACAGACATCCCTAGGTATTAGCACGGACATCCCTAGATATTATCACAGACATCCCTAGGTATTATCACAGACATCCCTAGGTATTAGCACGGACATCCCTAGATATTATCACAGACATCCCTAGGTATTATCACAGACATCCCTAGGTATTATCACAGACATCCCTAGGTATTATCATAGACATCCCTAGGTATTAACTCAGACATCCCTATGTATTAACACAGACAGCGCTAGGTATGTGGAAATATTGAGACCATGAAGAGACACATTTGTTTACCCAGGACAGCTAGAGACAGACACTCTTGTTACAATCACTAAAGTGCATATCTTACAGGTCTTATAGGTATTATGACCTTAGTGACCTTTCCCCCCAATGTTTGTTTGATTTGTTGTTGTTGTTGTTGTTGTTGTTGTTGGGGTTTTTTTTTTTTCATGTAGATGGTTGTATATGTTAGAGCGACGCAGCAATCCTTACGTGACAATGGACACAAGTGTTCAATAACCAGATCTGGAAAGTTCTGCAAATAGCAACAAGGAACTTGCCAAGGCAGCATCAGGGTCATGATGCGGAAACTAAGCCACAACAGCATTAGATTGTTTCACTGACGCAACATTAATTCAATAATCAACAGGGCTGTATTCAGAAAAAATATTATGACTGAGGCCATTACCACAGTTAAATTCTCTTTTTTATTTGCTAGCAGTATGTTACTGTCCCTCTTCAAAAAACAAACAAAATCAACAACAAAAACAAAAAAAAAGGCCTGATGCAAGAGCCTCAGTTCACCTCATACTGCTACGGCACTGATCAGAATATTTATGACCTGTTAGTAAAAGTACTATGTACAGATTGACTAGCTATGTTATGATGTTCTTTACTGACTCCTCTAGCAGTCCAGACTCATAAAAAATATAAGAAATGAGGGTAATTATGATTTATGGAGTGGAATGTGGCTCTCTGAAGTAAGCAGTGTTCTGTGAGTCACATTCTTCTCATTAATTATGCTAAGTTATAGACAAGGTAACAAATGATAAATTTCGTCAATTTTTTGTGCTGCCTGTGCAGCTGAAGACTAGATCAACACAATACCTATTTAACCCATTGAAAAAAATCAGAAAATTGAGACTGGAGAAAGTTGGATAAAACTGACTGAAATTAGACAAGGCTGTACTGTACTCTAAAAACAAGAAAATAATACAAAGCAAGTTCTGCAGTAGGGGAGTGGGGGAGTTATTAAAAAATATATTACAAGAAGTTGAATGTGTAGTACTGTACTCTAAAATGTGTAGTTTTCAGGGGGGTTATATGTGTAGTTCCAGAAAATATCCATACATCTGCTACAGAAGGGATTTTTTCTAACACCTCCCCACCCCTACTGGAAATTCCAGTTAAGCTTCATACATTTCTTTAAATTTTTTGGTCTCATGGAGCCCCCTCACCCAGGAAATTCCAATTCCTTCTGTGGGGGGAGTATGGATATTTTCTGGAACCACACAATATGAAAAATATATATGTGTAAGCTTATGGGCTTATAGTCAAGAGGCTTTATAATCTGAATTTTTACTATTATTTTTTTACCCAACATACCTTGTTTCTCTCAGAACTTCATAATAAAATTATAAATTAAAAAAATAACCTAATTATGTTTACAAAACTACGTTAAAAATGTGAAAATTAAATTACAAAAAACTCATTTCTGGAGACATACTTAACAATGAGTCAAAACAGACTTAATAAAATGGAAAGTGAAGAATTTGAAGAGAAAATGGCATGTAAAATACATTTCCAATTATATGATTATTTAATTATATTTCAATAATTTTATGCAAATGACCTAAAATTGTATAACAATTTTTATATGACCTGAAATGTTATAAGATTATTCTATGTAAATATTTAAATAATTTTTATGGCAAACATTGTTAGTGTGATTTGCAAGGTTCAATGGAGTACTGCACAGACCACAGATGGTGTGTCAGATGATAAATAAAGATAAGCTAGGGGGTTTTTTCCCATTTTTGGTCACACAAAAGTTGGGGCAAGTTATAATTTTGCTCTTGCCTCAATTGTTGTGCACCCAGAAATGTATGAACACATAATATGCAGGAGGGGTGGGAGGTTTTGCCCAAACTGTGCACCAATCCATATTGGGCTTGCACTATTTTTATTGTAACTACCTCAGGCATTAGTTAATTCTGTATACGGCCTGCAATAAAGTGGAATAAATTATGATTATTTTTTATGATTTTTTTTTCTTTTATTGAAACCTTCCTGCAGTGGCCACCCTCAGGGGGGTTAACCCTTACAGATACCCATATCCCAAGTTAACTCTTACCCATATATAGTGCCATTTCATCATTTCACAATTTCACCACACACCCCGGAGGATGACCGAAGATGCCACCCAAAAAACAGTACCTTTTTTCAAGCTGCAGGGATATATAAGGACATGAATGTTTTGTTTATGGACCTCAACTGCAACTCGGTCCATAAAACTGCAAAAATCAAAGAGCTCTTTGAGCTTACTTCTGAATGCAAAGGCCTTTGCCTGATTCAAGTCTTACTGATGTACATGTAAGTAATTTGAAATCCAAGAACTCAAACAAAGTGTATTCGTTGTCTTGTTTCTATGCGCTGTTGACAAGTGTTGCTGCACAAATAGAAACTTGAACAATATTTCTAGTTCAATAACATATCTCTGGGCCATGTATTTATTGGCTAGCTGGTTAACTTATAAAAAAATTAGTGGTAAATAATAGTTCTTAAAATATTTATATAAAAAAGCAAAGGTTTGTACCTATGCACTATCACGACTCCTAACAAAACTAGTTTACCACTGGGCTCATTCCATCAGAGCCATTAGATCTTTTATTAACTTAAGAAATGAGATTAATCGCCAACAGTCCTCCCCACACTCCCACACAGCAAACAGGTAAATCCTTTTTTTAAATCTCAATCTTGTAACTGATGTTTTTACCGTGTCTTAATAAAGTGCGTGTCTATGACTGAACAAGATTGCGCTACTTGTCCTTACATTACTAATGGCCATACACACTATACTTTCTTCTCCACAGCTGCTACCCATCACATCACTTCACACATAACCTGTAGCACCAAAAATTTAATGTACATGATACAGTGTAACCACTGCCATTTACAATACATTGGAGAAACCAAGCGACCTCTCAAAGACAGATTCAACGAACATAGATGCCCTGTTGATAAAACTAACATTAAATCCAGATCCACCACTGTTGCCGAACATTTTCTTTCTCATCCTGATTATTGCTACACTGACAAGCAACTTATCCCACTTGAACTTATCCACTCCTCACGTAGTTCAATCAGAAAAGCCAGAGGGTCCTTTTTATAGATTTAGCGGGGACATTAGAACCCCACAGTATGAATAGATATGATGAATAGTAAAACTTGTAACCTACATAGACTCGTGTTATCCTTACTTTATTTAGTTTGTCAGTGTTCCTTATTTCCGCCAATCCTTTTTATGTGCTATGACATCCACCACTAGATAATATTGTAATTTCATTTTTATAATTTAGTAACACCTAAACCCTAAGAAGCCTGGTCTGGCCAGCTGAAATATTGTTTTAAATATACCATGATGTGTCGGCCTTGCAGTAGTCCTTGACTTCTCATCATTTTACTTTTCAAGTTTGGCTGATTAGATCTCCTGTAAGATCCAATGTTCAATCAAACAGGATCTTCGTTCACAGCTTTGCAGTTAAAAAACTTTATATGCACACCTTCGGATAACTTCCATTCCCCATTTCCCCATTCCACATTTCTCATTTCCTATTCCCCATTCCTTATGTTTTATTTTCGATTCCTCATCCCTTATTCCCCATTCCTCATTCCTCATTCCTCATTCCTCATTCCTCATTCCTCATTCCTCATTCCTCATT
>Ga0126338_10000022_pt1 | contig 43590 bp, 19 predicted proteins | sample OrbCmetagenome_2_FD_92529 | JGI IMG/M metagenome (GOLD analysis project Ga0126338, IMG submission 92529) | Coral microbial communities from Petempiche,Puerto Morelos, Mexico - Orbicella C C metagenome | ecosystem: Host-associated > Invertebrates > Cnidaria > Coral | place: Petempiche,Puerto... | reverse complement strand
TATTATTAATTTATACATTTAAATATGTGTTCACAACTTGCTAGAAGCATGTTTACATTGCAAATTCCCGGCCACATTTTTGTTTCGTTACCACAAAGACAGCATGGCTCATGATGACCCATGATCTCCCCTCTCCTGAAATTTGTTTCTTTCAGTCGCAGGGCTATTCTTATTGACCATTGCTTTTTGGCATAGACCAGTTCTGAGAAACGAAATAAAAGAACGGAAATCGAAAGCATGACGCCAAAATTCGGGAAAACTCCCATTTATAAATAGGGAAAATTTTTCAGAACAGAAACAATGGCCACTGGGATGTTTCCATGAAATGTACTTATATAAATCAAAGAAAATGTCTTCGTTTGAAGCGAATGCCGTTTTGCTTGTGTTCATATTTGCTTACAGGAGCGAAAACAAAAAGTCCTACAACCCAAGGCTCTAACAAAGCGCACTGAAAGCAATGTCACCTGTGCCTTTATCCAATTGAAGTGCTTATTCGACAATTTTGCTAGTACAGAAAGTGAAACCTGCCAGCGAGGCATTTTAAAAGCGGGGATTCCCCTGTTAAACTATATTTTAAACGCAGACGTCGAAAACTTGTTCAGTTGAGAGCTTGGTCGTTAACTGTCGACATGGATGAGCCAACAGCTGATGCCAGAGCGGCGATGGAGAGAATGAGGGACGAATTACAGGAGGAAGAGAAAAATGGAAATGTAGGTAAGATCATCACCTACGCGATGAACTTCCTTCAGAGTGGTTGGTCCTTTCGTCAGGCTCAGCAGCATGTTGGTGAGCTATACACGCTGGCGCAGCATGTAGGAGCCCTGGAGCAACTACCAGAAGTTGGCAGAGAGGCAATTCAGGAAGTCTGTGAATTCCGACAGGAAAACTCCACACAAGGATGGATAGATTCCTACCTGAGACACCTTCCTAAATCTTTCTCACTAGATGAGTCGTTTGAAGGCGTCGCACCGGATGAAATTCCAACTGCCAATGGAAACACGAACAAGTTGATTCTGGATTCCGTGAAAAAATATCAACAAGATAGAAGCAACGAGTTGATCACAGACATGGCGAAAGGCTCAGCCGTGGTTGCGGCTTGTCAGGCTCTGAAGCTCTACATGGCGTGGAAGAAAATTTCCGAAGCTTCCAATCTCATCTTGGAAAATGAGAACGAATTCACCGCGATCAACAGAAACCTGGAGAGGCTGCAAAGGATGGTCGTGGAGTTTTTGGATCTGTGCAACAGACAGCCAGACGATCGAAGTATTGCCCAAAGAATGATGAGAATTAACACTCTGTTCACATCGACTCTGGGCAAAGTCAGCAACTTGAAGGTCAAGATCGACGGTCACATACAACGCCTTGAACTTTTAGCGGATTACTCGGCCATCGACGGCGTCGTAAATCTTGCCACGGCCGGTACACAAGCATTTCAACTATGGCATACCTGGGAAATGCTCACTTCCTACACTAAAGCCTTGGCAACCGCTAGCGTTGCTGCGTTCACGGTCCTTGGGTTGGGCAACTTCGGAACATTCTATCTGTCGCGAAACGCATTGAAAGATCTGAGAAAGGATCTCAACGAAGCACAACGTCTGCAAGATCTTCTGCAAGATCTCCACGAGCAAGCTGCAGAGGCAATCAGCGCAATACCAGAGTAATCAAGGTCAACAAAGTCACTTTCAAGAAAGAAACCGGAAGTGTTCACCTCAAGTTAGATGAATGACGTCACTAACAATGATTAACTTTTTGAAGATGAAGCAAAAACAGTTGAAATAACAAAGGGTTAGGGATGTAATTAAGTGTCCATATTAGACAAGTGCCTGCATTATAGAGGTCGCAGACATGACATCACAGTTACTTAGACTCTACTGACTGACCAAAGCATTTGTGTGACGTGAATCCATATCCTTTGTTTCAAAATATACCTTGCATGACAAAGTGATGAAATTCATTGTGTAATCATGACAGTAGATGCCGGTACATCAATTAGTGACTGTGAGGCTTCAAAGAACTACTAATCCCAATGATAAATGGATAGCAATTGCTACTTTTATTGTATAGTTATATCATTTGTGTACATATCTGAAAGCACAAACAGTAAAACTGAACACAATTTATATTGTCACTGGTTTGTCCATAATCAGGTGGTTAATAAAGTTTATTAAAGAACTGGTTCATGCTTAGCACCCATATATCGAGTTATGGATGCACACAGGAAGTTTGAAGAGCAGAAAAGAAGTCTAGGAGTTGCTTGAGGTGATAGCCGAGAGCAACTCTAGCTTCTTGAGTGCTCTGCAAACTTCCCAAGTGCATCCATAACTCAATATATGCACAGCTAAAAGCATGAACCAATTCTTTTATAACAAAGGGACAATACAAGAACTTGGGCGCTAAAATATAATTGACCACAAAGTTCTCACAATGCATGGTGAGAAAAAAAAAGGATCCTATTGTCTGGTTGAAAACAGGTCACAATCAGTTGAGCAACAGTTTCATGAAAACACTTCATCTGGTTCCTCAAATTGTCAATGAAAAATTTGCTTAATATGTAGGCAAACAAAGTCAAAATACACGATGAAAATGTAGACAAAAAAGTCAAAATACTGAAGTTTTAGTAAACATCTTAGCTTTACTAAAGTCGAAGGCTTGAAGTTGGGTTTGGATTGCTCAGAATGATGTTCAAATTGCCGAAACTTAAGCAGAAGGAACTCGCAGCTTAACTCCACGAAAATTTTGCAGCTGAAATAAAACTGTACACATCATGTTATTTACACATGGCCATGCGTAAATAGAGATTTTAACCATGATGTCTTGATAGGAATTAGATAGGAGGACCAGCTCACACGTTGTGGTATAAATAATTTTGCTCCCTGGGGCTGACATTATTTTAGTGCCATTGTCCATATTAGAGAGAGTCTGTGCTACAGAGAGTTTTTTCTGTCTGTTTTGTCTGTGAAAGGGAGGTTTCCATACGGAGGGATTCAAGTGTACTGATCTGCATTATGGTTATCCAGCTGTAACTTCAGCCATCTACCCTCAGCTCTCATCATCACTCTCTCTCAAGCACTCTCACCTTTCCCACTTAGGCTATGTTCTCATTTGGTGTCCAAAGGTGCCCAAGTGCCATTCTCCCTGGGCAGTAATGTGGACACACCTTTTTTCCTAGTACTCGCACCAGGATTTGCGCACAGTGCCCATGCTCAGATACAAGTCCTCAACCTTGTATTCGAGCACTTAATGGCACTTCAGTACTTGGCATACCCAGTGTCTGAACCCAACATAAATTGTGCCGGTGCCCGGGCACCAGTGTTAGGCCACCACGTGTGAACACAACCTTACTCCACAGTAGGTGACCAGAGGATACAGCACAATATATACATATTTTTTTTTACCTTTTTCTTCCTTTATATATTCCAACTGCTCCTTGGTATTTTCAAGTTCACTGCGCAGTCTCTCGACACTTCCTTTCTTAATTTTTACCTCTTCACTCAGGAGAGAGTTCTTCTGTTTTTCCATGCTGAGACTGGATTTCAAATTACTCACAAAGTTGTCATATGCTGGGCAAAGAGAGAGAAAAATTAGTGTGCAAGCCTTTTTGTCTCAGAAGTTTTGAAAAGAAACTGAAAGAGGTACCAAGATCCTGTTTTGTGGGTGTGGCTTGAAATGTTTTTCACCCCTAATCTCCTGACATTTCTTTTTGGCTCAATACCCTAAAAGATACTGCAAAAACTCCTGCTGTGGACCTTTTCAAGCTGAACATCCTAAGAGGTACCCTTGAATGGGGTCAAAAAAGCACCACCGTCCTTTTTATATGGGACTCCCCGGGTCTCAAACATTCAAGGACTTCTCAAATAAAATTCAAGGACTAGTGGTAACATTAGTTGACCCTGCATTATATAGTCCAGTTCTGGGCTTCTCTCTATCACACAACACTTTAAATGCTCGCGAAAGAGAGAGACCCTCTCTCCAGAGAGTGCAGCACTGCATGACAAACTGTGGAGAGGGTGAGAACTGGACCAGAATTACAGATGCAAACAACCATAGAAAGGTAATACATTGATTTATTGTGGATGTACCTTTTACATTTCTTTCTGCATTCTTTTGAGCTCTAAGAAATGTGTTTTGCAGTTGTTTCATTGCAGACATCAAGGTGAAGTACTTGTTCTTGTAAGAGTTCTTGTCATCTGACTGAAAGGAATAAAATGCAAGATAAGTGTTTGACATTCCAACCGGGGTGAAAAAAAAAAATCAGCAGCACTAGACACTCATTGTTGAATTTTCATAGGTGCATTTGCATTATTTATCCTTGACGATACATAGCCTTCTTTCTTAAGAAGTAAAAACTGAGCCAAACACTTAATGAAAACATTTCATCATTCATACATACTTTTGTGACGAGAATGATGAATCGCCAATTGAAAGTGCTCTCAGGATCAACAAAGTGTAAACTGAGATTCACTTTTGAAGCAAAACACTTCATCAGCTATTTTGACAGTAATCAAGAACTTGCTTTCCTAATTTCACTAACCTTAGCATGTGCCATATCCTCCTCCTCATTACAATGCCTTCTACTCATTTTCCAAAGTACATCTTCATCACTTTCATTTTCTGAAGACAAGTCAGAGTTGTTCTCCATTTCTGTTGACAATAGACCACAGCCAGTCTCTTCTAATGGAGACATAGTCTTAGCTGGAGAGCAGCATGCATTCTCTTTATTGCTATCACTACTGCAGTTGTTTGTCTTCTTCTTCCACTGACTGCGACGAAGTGCACTGTAACTCCTGATCCTTGCAGCAATGCAACCAGCAGGAGTTTTGGGAATGGTCTCACTGGAATCAGAAACTGCAGCATTTAAATTTACACTCTTTTCTAAAGAGGGACTTCGGCTGTTTTCTTTGTCTTTTGCATCATTCTCGTCACTGTTGTTAGATGGTAATAGGGTTGTTTTGTCTTTGTTCTTGCTGTTGTTTGCACATCGTCTTGGTATCCTGCTCGCAGGACGCCTACTGGATTTTGCAGGGTCAACTTTTCCTGTGTGGTTTACAGTGTTACTGATTTCTTGGAATGGAAGGTTCTTGGGAGGTTTTGGAACAGTTTTGGAAGATCTACAACTTGCAGCTTTCTATGTAAGGAATAGGAAAAAGAGTAAACATTAGACATGAAAGCAAACTACAGAACACCACACCAAACTTCCATTGCCAATAACAAATAAAATTCCATGACACAGCCGGTACAAATACAAATACTACAAAATGATAAGGACAGTAGAGGTAACAAAATATGTGTTTGTTAGGAGGTACTGACTACAGAAGCAGATCCTTTTTTGCTTCTCTCACAACATCTTTATTTCTCATTACAAATATCACTATAGTTACAGTTTATTTAAATTTAGGATATAAAGGTAGCTGTTCTTACATTGTAAGTTTTTCTATTGTATCATTTGTTTTAAGACTGGAGGTTTACTGATGTACAGGATGTTTATGACGTGAAGTATATTTCACATTAACTTTTCTCAAAGTTTTCGATTATGACAACTTAAATACTCAGCACTGAGTTGAAAACCTGCTTCACCCTTGAAGCGAGGTAACTGGTGAAATTCTTTTTACTGTTTTGACACATTTACTACTTTTTCTTCTGGGAGAATCTAGTTCTCAATCAAAAGATATTTCCTGAAGTATAAGGCTATTTTGATGACAAGTACTTCCTACTTGGATATTCAAGAAGAGAATTAATCTGTGTTACGATGAATACTGGGTTAACGTTTTATCAAGCCATCCCTACATCCCAAAATTTATTTTTGGAGTTTGCGATCTGCACCCTGTAAGACGTGCGCGGATCAAATTATTCAGAATTATTAAACTGAGCTCCTTGTTTTGTTATTAAAAAACTTATAAAGTAAACTTTTTCAGAAACAAATACACCCATACGGGGTAGTCCTTCTCACCTTAGAAGGTGGTTCTAGGCCTTTTCCTTGGTTTTCTTGGTGGATGATCTTTCGTTTCGCTGAAGAGCGAGTTGGGTACCGTCGAGGAACTGTTGTTGAAGTCATCGGAGTATCGTCCTCGATTCGCGGTCTCCCCCTCTGTTTCGTACACGATCTTGTGGCCACAGGCATTTTTCATCAATTTAAGTTCCCTTTTTACAAGTATATTAACGATAACTCATTTCTGGAATCTTTTTTTCCGCAATCATAACTCTTCGAACATTACAATTATCGTTTGAATTTGCCTCCAACGGCGTGTCATTCCCAAGTGACTTAGCGGTCTTCAAGAAGAAGTCGCAAATTCGACCTCAGCCGGGTAGGGGGAGTTATTTATGCACGCTCTTCCGGAATCCGTTTGTTTTGAAAAACAGTCTACGGAGTTTTCTACCCGGAAAAGCAATATTTATGGCATTTTGAGTACATCGAGTAGTTTTTATCTGCAGAATGAAAGACAAAAAGTGAATTTAAAAGTGCTTTTGACATCTTTACCCCTACCTTCTAAGTAGGCACATTGGTCTTTCGGTGACAGAATGCGGATTGCGCTGTCCGCAACCAGAGCTCGTCCCCTGTTAAAACTGCTTCACGGAAGAACGATGTGTTCAAAAGCCTCAAATAAGGTACGTTGTACTTCTAAAGTATCGCATATTATCCAGACTCTCGTCGGGTGACAGAGCGAGGTGACAAAGCTATGTCAGGTCGACAGATTGCAGTGCCAACAACCTTTTGCAGTAGAGTTTCTTTCAACAAAATAGCTAAGCTTATGGAGAATGAAAAAGATGAAAAATATGGGACTAGCTCTTTGCTGTCTGCGTAAGACTTAAGCTTAAGTACATTATTTAATGTTTAGTCTCACATTATTTGTAGCAAGCCCTTCATGAGGCCCTTGACCAGGTTTCGTGGTTGGTTGGGAAGTGGAAAGGAGAAGGCTGTGGTGTCTATCCAACAATCTCTCCGTTCATGTATGGCGAAGAAATGATATTTGACCATGTGGGACAGCCAATGCTTTCGTACAGGTAAGAAACGAGATGCACAGTTTAGGAATATTATGTTATTCCAGATCAGAGTCATGTAAATAAGTGGCTTTTACTTCAGCTAGGTACGTAGAAGAAAACCACATGCAGAGTACGTAATTAGAGTGGCATGCACAGACACCAAAATTATTCTTAATTAAAGTATTGCAAAATTTGCCAAGGTCTCGTCAACATCTTGATGATCTGGTCAAGACCAACGAGATCTTAGATCTTAGAGTTTGTCGAGATTTTGACAATATTGCTGAGATTAGTGTGAATCTCACCAAGAAACTTTGGGTAAGGCAGAAAAATCTTGGGGCCAAAACCTTACCAAGAATCCTCAGTGCAGAAATTGCCCCAAGATCTTGTCTATATTTTGCATTAATCAGGTTTATCTATTATTCTAACCAAACAAAAAACTTCATTTGCAGCCCATATGGCAAAGAAGAAAGTTCATTGTTAATCTGTAAACATACAAGGCCTCCTGAGGCAAGGCATCCAGGCCCCAAGGGAATTCCAGGCCTAGGGATTCAAGATGTTGAGAATACTATATTTAGTTTCTAAATAAGCAATCTTAGGCCATGGAATTGCCTAATTTGTGATTTGTGGGTAATTTTCAAGCTCTAGAACATGGCATCTGGAGAAAGGAGATCCTATGCATAATGAAGTTGGTTTTCTTAGAGTTAAGCCAGGAACTTCAACGTTGGCCCTCATGATAGCCCAGAATTCAGGTACTTGTGTTTTAAAGAATTGACCTCAAGTTATAAAAGTTAAAAAGTATAATGATAAAAAAAATGTGATGATAAAAAAATAAATAAAGTTTGAACCACGCCCAGATTGGTGTCCGTTAGGGAGTTAAAATTCAAATTTTCCTATGAGCATCCCCGACCTTTCTGTATGGGAGCCCTCTGCTCTCCACCTTCCAGGCTCATGATAACACCCCATTTAAAGATTCACTACATTTGTATGAAAATGTTTCACATAATTAAACCATTGTTTGTAGGTTGCCATTAATTAATGAAGATGTGTCTTTGGAGCTTTTACGTTTTGAAGTCTTGCTCGCAATAAATTGCCCCTTTCCTGACATTTTTACAGGTCTTGCTGAAGTGTCAGAGGGTGAAGTTAATGGGCACGAGATTCATCTTCTCTCTAACTCAGTGGCAAGAATAAGTTTTGGTGCAGATCCACAAGTTTTAAAGGTACAAATTGAAAATTACAAATTATCCCTATTTAAGTGACCTTGAATGGTGCTTGATCCAACACTGATGCCAACAAGTGATACTGTGTATTTTGAACTAGAATCTTGAACAGGGAACTTCTCAAACCTCTGGAGATTCAAGGTGATTCCTCAGAAATAAAAGTTGCTGAAAAATATTTTTGAAACTTTCCCTGAATGTTCCCCACCAAGCACTGTTTCAAAAAATAGAATAAAGATGTAGACCCAATGGGGCACATTATTTCATCATTTAACAATACATTTTATGGTAGCTGGAAGCAATGGTTATTAATTAAAAACAATACTGGGAAAAAATCTTGATAGGTAGAAAGTCTCAGGCACTTAGAGCAATGTAATATATAATTTATGTTATGAAAAAAAAACCACCATTCTTAACAACATTGAATCAAAACGTTCCTCAAATCATTGTTTCGAAGGTCATAATGCCCATCCTCAAGTAACAGTTTTGTGCACTCTTTTAACTATATCCTTTTTTCTTCCGAACAATTTTTTTCTTAATTTTTTAACTTAACGCGGATAATTTGTACACCAAAATTATGCAATAAAAAATGTAGGTCACCATGCTTGTTTGAGAAAACGAGGATTTATTTAAATTGCTGTCGAGATTAACTTGAGGGAAATCTAGAGTAGCCCTACCCCAGGGAGATAATTTTACCATTTTTTTTTTTTTTAAAGAAGCAACAAATTATTATTATTATAGCCCACCAGTGTAGCCAGCCGAGATCTTGATAAATGAGATGGTAATTTTCACCATCACCTGGCCACTTAATTTGACAGCCCTAATAAACACAGATTAAGTTCAAAAAATTGGTCAATGTCATTAGGTTGAGAGAAGATATAAACTGAAGGATGCAGATACCCTGGAGATGGAGTGTTTCATGCAAACAACCAAGACCGATCTTCAAAAACATCTGCATATCACTTACAAGAAAGTCACGGACTGACTTAGCAAGGTTCTTGGAAACTAATTACATTGAAACCATTATTGATGCTATGAATGTGTGTTGCTCCAGAAAATATCTAATCCCCTCCAATGGATTTAGTACAGCATGTTATCATTTTAATTGCTTATTGACTGGGTAAGAGGTCTAGAATATGTTGGGTTCATTAAAATAAAGAATGCACCAAGTGCAGCAAGTTTTGTGCAGAGAGGTTGCTGTAAAAATGTTTCTCAAACTCATTAATAATTCATCAAGTTTAAACAAAGGAAATCATGACCGTGACGGTGTTTGGATATCTGATCTTAATTAGCATAGATTTTTACGATTTTATTTCTCCATTTTCTCCTTAGTTTCAGTTTCAATTGAGAAGATATATCAAATACTCAAGAGAGTGTTTGACCACGTTTCCAAACACCTCGAAGTTCGTCAAAAATACTCTGCTGCATGTTGTATTTTCAACTCTCTTCTCAGTGTTTGGAAATGTGGTCAAACACGGTCTTTCATGTTTGATATATTACATATAGGATTATTACAACTACGTTACTTAATGGCATGATGTAAAGAAATAATGTTCTGGCCATGAAAAGACTCCAGTAGCAATTTGTAAGAGGTCAACTGGCACAACTGGAACACATGAGAGGTATAAACTAGAACAGTTTTACAGAGAGACTTTGGCCTGTAAAGATAATATTTGAGACCAAGTGCACAGGGCCCACTTTTTAAGATTTTATTCACAGACTCTTGTCAAACTCTTGAAGCAGCTTAATTGAGACGATAGTATAAAATACGTTAGCAGTATTAACATGTACCAGTAGCTCAGCAACTCAGATTGTTTTTTAACAATGCTTCTTGTTAGACAAGTTATCAAATAAATGCTTTGTTATTGGGAAAAAGATGATCATGGAAGGTTCTCTCGTTTGATTTGAAGAAGCATGACACTGCAGAAAACGGGCTTGATCAGAACATATTATTTGAAGGATCACCTAAAGGATCATGATTCTTTTTTTGACATTTCATCTCTTTGTACTCTGTTGGGAAGAGAGAGAGGGAGAAGAGTTTATTCCGATTTCTGTGGCATGTCACTAGTGGTATTTCTACTCCCCTTAATGGGATGTTAGTCCATCGCAGGGTTACCCCTCAGCTTAAGTTCTCAGTTTCTGTATTAAAAAAGCAACTAGAGGTATTTCTACTCCCCCTGGAAGTGGTGTTAGTACATCACAGGGTTACCCCCCACCCCCCACCCCAGCATTACACTTGCCAGTGCCTATTCATAAACCTGGGTGGAGAAAGGCAGCAGCACTGTGATAATTAAGTGTGTTGACCAAGTTGTCAGTCCGTTATTACGTCTTGCACTCACTGAGCAGTACATTTCCACCAGTACATTGCACAGAGAGATTAAATAGGGCAGTGAATAAATTGATCAACAGAGGTTCAAGATGGTGAAAAAAGAGTTTATTTGTCCCAAGAAACACAACAGTGTCATACAACCACCAGGGCATGTATTCATTAACCTTAAAATATAAATAAGGAAGAAATAAAGCCTGTTAAAAATCTGTGCTGCCTAAAGAAAGAGAAACAATAATCTAAACTAATTTAACAAATCTTAAATTTGTCTTCAACATTAAATCATTCATTTAAAGGATAATTTGAAGAGTGAATGAATAAGCTTTATGCTTTCTTTGATTCCATATTGCCATCAAGGTAGAGTCATCTTGTGCAAGGTTGACCATAACTTAGCTTGCAGTGAGGACAAGTTTTGCCACCACTGCAACCCAGCAGGACTTCCACCACAAGAAAACGGAAAATCATCTCTTCTAAAACTTTCTAAATATTTTGACATCCAGGAGTCACGACTGAATTATTGTCTTTTTTTTACTTTAACAGGGACCACGGCAACCTTACTTGTATTTGTTGTGTCCTTATAATTCATACTAAACTCTATTCTAGACTCAATGTAAATTAAGTGAACAAAATTTGAATTTTAAATAAATATTATAAAATATTAATATCTTACTTTAATCTTCTTAATTTTTGGCATGCACCGAACTTTACAACTCTGGGACTCTTTATATAATGAATACATTTTACAATAATATAATTTAACATTAAAATGGATTAAAGCATTAAACTATTGCCAGCAATATAATAAGCTGCTTGATAGCTTTGCTGCTATTTTTCTCTTAGCACAGGGATACAAAAATAAATTCTCTTCATCCCTTCTCTCCTAAAACGTTACCACATCTTTAGCCTGTGAAGGAGATATTTGCGCATTAACCTTGTGAATCAACAAGTCACTGCCGTTTGAATGATAGAAGCAAATATCTCCTTCAAAGGTTTTGATTCTTACACATTTGCAGGAAAATAAAAGACAAGCAAAAACAGGCCAGCTGATATGTCAGTTCCATTGTACAAACACTTTACTTACTTGTATCTCACAGCTATTTAACAAAAAAGTTGCCTGGTAGACTCCTCAAGCCTAATAATTGTATGTAATATGGAAAAATAACTGGAATTGCTCACTGCAAAACAATCTGCAATCTTACTGTTTTGTTTTGTTTTGTTTTGTTTTGTCTTGAGATTTCTCTACTAGTTAGTGAAAGAGAAGATTCCTCATTCGCAACCACTTAAAATCAGAGTTGCCACAGTGGGGGAAAGCAACTGTGTGACAACTCTAACAACTAGTTGCAAAGGAGAAAACATGCTTAATTCTGAACTATTATTGGTAATAAGAGAAAAAAACTTAACGCACATTAGAAGTGTCCAGCTGTTAAAGGGACAGGAAACTAACTCTGTGAAAATGGAAACTCTTGGAAGATTAAAACAGAGTCCTAAGTCTAAGGCTCTATAAAGGTGCCATTATTCTTGCTTGTGACTGTAACAAACCACACGCTTACAGAATTAGTGGCTTCATCCAAATCAAACCTAGGACATGCTCACAATTCCTGTGTTTAGAGGATTCATTTGAATGGGAACCATGTAGTTGACTGTAAGGATCTCTAAGCATTTTACTTAAAACGGTCACAAAGCAAAAAATCATACCATCTGAATTGACCCTAAAAGAGCAACCTGGAGGAAGAACTTTTCTGCACACTGATCTTTTCATTGCAAACTACTCTTGGGAAAAAATATGCTGTCTTGAAAGTTCAATCCCAACAACGTTTTTTGAAATAGCTGTGGTATAGTTAATTTCCATAACTCTACTGTACAGAAACAGCAGCATAGAAAATTCTTTCTCGTTTTGTTTTTTTAGACCTTTTAACTTTCATTCACAAGAATGACATAAAACATTTATTTTGTTAAAAAAAATCAGAAAACCAGTTTCTGTTCCTTCATTCTCTAGTAAAAAAGTACTTTTTGCACTGTACTTTAGTCGAAGTACTTTCCATCCATTATCATGTGTAAAAATAATCATGAACAATTGTGGAACAATATTTTTCTAAAATGAAAATGTCATCATTTAGAGAGATGCTTCATGCACAATTTTTGATGCAATCTACACAACATTACATGCAAATTTAAGCATGTTGATGTGTCACCCCATAAACTGACAAAACAAAATACTAGTAATTAATACAGTGTCGGCAAAATATCGAAGAGTCAGAAAAACCATATGAATCACTTAGTTGACTGGGCTTGCAAATTTATGGCTGGATGAAGAATAAAACATGACCATCCATGGTTAAATTTGTGAATAAGCACATTAATGTTCCAGTTCCTAGAGAGTCATGCGCAAATGCTTGTCATAGATGAGTGCAATAACCACACAATAATAAATGAACAGGTGTAAAGGGGCGATCACTGCTCTGCAGTCGGTGTGACAGATGAACTTCCATTGCACACCCAAAAGCCTAACTTCTCTCCCCAGCGGTGAAACCCACACTGGATTGGACAAGTCAGCAGAGGAAAGGCTTATACAAGCACTATAATATTGGTTTGCTTGGAAGGCATCAAAGCAATAGGCCATATTCACATTCTCAGTAATGGACTGCAATGGAGGCTCGTGTAAGGGAAGATCATTAAAAAGAGATTAATATAATTTGCATTTGAAAAGACTCCCTGCATTAGCCTCAGTTGCAAGCTATTGTAGTTCCAATCCAATACTTGGAATGCAAACAATGGTCTATTAGAATCGCCACTGGAATTTGGAGCATTCTATTCACAAGCCCAGCAATGGCTTAACTGATTCATACTTCCAAGGTTACTTTTATACCACAATACAAATTTAACATGGTCCAATACAAGGACGAAACGTCCACGTTTTCAGATTGAATCAAAATTAGGTTATTACATTTTTCTCTGAGAGAAAGAAAACTAACTCAAACTGATTAACTAGACATAAAATCAAAGTATTATTACCAAATCCATTGCATTTTGTCAAGAGGTGAATATGATGAAAAACAAACATATATGACCACAGCAGAAACAGCCATTTAAAAGCTAGCACAGCTGGTTCAGAAGCTAACTTCTGGGCATAAATTATTCATTGCAGTGAGTCTTAATCTTTGACCCTCTCTCTCTCGGTCTGCACTCAAAATAATAAAATTGAGTACCTGTAAAACATCAAGAAACATTTTTTCATAACTTGTCCTGCACCGGAATTGTTTCATTCCAAGTGAAAGATCCCTGTTCCATTTAAAGTTTCCCAAAGAAATACTTGATGTGCAAGGCCATGAAAGTGAAAAGCTTAATGTGGTTCAAAGCCATAAGTCAAACCCAAATTTCCATCAGAGTGAGAACCATGAGAAAACAGGACTACTGTTTCAGAAGTTCAGGGCCATTCCTCTAAGAAATTTTCCAGTGGACTGGCCCTGAGAAGTTGCGTTTGACTTACATCCAAACCAGAATTTTCAGAATTTTTCAAAAATGGAAGAAACTTAAGTATACGTCTACCAAGTGTTGAAAGTTGTGACGACAAGTTCTCACATGAACTCTGTATGACAACATGTTGCCACAACTTGCAATGTAAGTGGTAATGTGCACAGCAAGATCCTGCTTTTCAACTTGCAATGCAACATTTCTGTACACTGTAAGAAAGTACACCCTTCTACTTGCCATTTATGCCCATTTGTTAGCACCTGTACCAGCACACCACAAACCATGCCATTTTGCAAGTGTACAGTTCCAGAAAATATCCTTGCCCACCCCAGGATAGAGTCACTGGAAATTCCAAGGGGCTTAGAAGCCCCTCCCACCCCCATTCCAAAACTTTTAAAGAAAAGTATGAACTTCAAGCTAAACTGTAATTTCCAGAGGGGTGGGAAAAATTTAAACCAAAAAGGGAAACTTCTGTAAGGCTGAGTGTGGGTGGGTGTACACCTTCTCTGGAACAACACAATGTTTATTTGCTTAGCAAAAATCTTTTAGCAACAGTTATGTCCTAACAATTATTAAGCTATTTTAGCTGATAAGTTTGCATCTCTACATGTACAGAATTCTTTAAGAATCCGTAGTAAGTGTGATTATTTTGCTTGCATGCATGCTTAGTAACAGCGCTTGAAAGTGAATTGAAAACCTGGGTGGGGGGTTCCCCCTTAAATTGAAGAATTTTTGGTAGTATATGGCCGGTAACATCATTTTTCACTGTACCAAAAATAGCTGCTCTCCAGTATTTTTCTGCCTCACTGTAACCATGGCAGGTTCTATCTAGGAGTCTTTGATGATGAGGCACCAGCTGCAGGGCTGACCACTGGGTGGTAATACTTGCAGTTAGGCCTTGTGCATTTCCCCTTCACTGCATCTCGGCAAACTGTCACCTTACCATCCACAACTTCTACATTCTCTACAAGTAAAACAGTTACAAATGGACACGGGGGTGTGAATTGAGTGACTAAAGATTGTTTTTATCAATCACGTGTTGGTAAGCTATGTTTGTACAATCACTGGGGCTCACTGCAAGTACTTCCAGTCCATTTCCTACTCTCTGCCAGAAGAGGCCCAGACATTTGGAATGATGAAGTCATGAATTCACTGATAACACTTTCATTTCATTTCATTTCATTTCATTGTTAAAATTTTGATGAAGTGAAATATTCCAAAAGAAAGAGAATGCCAGAGATCAAATGGTCAGCTGCTTGTTAAAGCAGTTAACAAGAAATATAAGGAGTAACGTAGTTTGACATTCCGATGTATCTAATACCATTATCAAGAATAAAAATTGTTGAATGTCAACGTTGTTAAAAGAGTTCAGTTATGAATATCATTAGGTGGCTTTCCTGTGTGCATGATAATCATGCTAATTGAATAGCTTCGTATAAATCGAGTCCGATTGCACATTCAGTGATGGTTTGAGATCTTATGTAAACAACATTTCGTAAATAAGGCAGTCTAGCTACAAAATCTTAGTTCTAATCTCAGAGTCTCCCTACATCCAGTCCTCAGCTGTAAGAAAGTCGGCAACATCCTCAAGACTCGAGAGCCAAAACCAAAGATCATAAGCGAACAATGCGTAATACATCATTTCAAATGTGGTCTATGCGACATGGACTGTGTCGGTTTTACCAACCAACACCTATACCAATGCATTATCGAACACACAAGCTCCAGATCTTCGATTGGCAAACATAATTATGAAACAACATGGAGTCCACAAACCAACTATCGCGGACAATTTTTTGGTCCTCAGTGTGCTGGATAAACTCATGGGCCTGTGCCATAAAGCCAAATATAATTCTAGTTTTGGAATCAAGTTTCACATTTAATAGTTGACTGCTCCATTCAAAAGCTTGAAACAAAGAATGAAATAAAATACGTAACAAACTTCATTACTGAGAGAAATGCGAAGCATTGGATCAAGTCTAACAATTTAAACTAGAAAATTGAAAAATTAAAAATTTACATGATAAAATGGTCCAATTCCTTATAACTGTCCATAAATGTTTAAAAATGGATTTTTTGAAGCCTGTAAAGTTAGGTTGGTTTTTGATATGGGCAGGCATCATATTCCAGAGGTGACTAGTCGATACTGAGAAAGACCTTCCACCCTCAGACTCCCATTTGAATCGGGGGCAGACCAATTTAATTGACCATGCCTGCTTGTTCTTCCGTTCACGTCTGCGTTTCTGATAAGCATCTGGGTAAAATAAGATGGGCACTCCCCTAAAATCCTTAACTTTGTTTGTTTGTTTTTGTTGTTTTTTCTGGAGAAAAAAGCTCTGACAGATGTTAAATCACAAGAGAACTTTAAAGTTCAAAAAAAGTGTGCCAGAGATTCAAACTCAAAATCAGTTGGAGACATTTTGTTATGTGTTTGTAAAGAAGAAAGGGGTGGCTCCCAAGTGAAAGTGAAGGGATGACTTGAATGTTTTGAAAGGAACCACTTGAACTATCATCAAATTATTCTTAAATGGCTAGTGGCTGCTAGCATATTTTCTTTTTACAGCAGAGTAACTGGATACCAGGTAGCAATGGTTATTTTAGATTTATGCACTCCTAGTGGATACCGGTAAGTGCAATAAATTGAAATAACATGCTGAAAAATGGTACAATCAGTAACATATAACATAACAGGTGGCACACCTTTTTAAAACAATTAGATTATTCACTCTCGATTTCTATGCATGATAGTTCACTTGGTCTGCATCATTACATCAACATTTCGGGCTAGTTCTGTGTTTCCATCAAGTTATAGAAACAAGATTTTAAACCAAATTATCAGCGCACATATTTTCTTTGGGCTATTTTCTAATGTAGTTTAAAGATCTAAAGTTATAAAATGTCTTTGCTCTTCTGTATCTCATGGCAAATTCAAAGGAAAATGTGAAGAAATATATTTATCTTCTTTTTCAGAAAAAGCGCTGACATCAGCATTTTTGGCTGGCAAACGGACCTTTGTCTTAAGTATGCTCCGTCTTTAATACAAGTTCAAATGCTGACATCAATCAAATACTACTTTCCTCAGTTACTACTTAAAGCGCAGGCAAGCAAAAGCAGTGTGGGAGCCTGCCAAGCAAGAGGTCTTAAGCACAGCTTAGCCCTTTCAGCACACAGCTCGATACCCAATTCTCTTTAATTACTTGACAGTTTTGAGGACATTTGATTGCAAATCATGAACATCTGTTTAAGTGCACCAACAATCTTTCTATCCTCCTGATAGCCAGATATTTGTCATTGTCGTCACCTTAGATCAATGAGAATTTGAATATTATGACTGGGGCTGAAAGAGCTAATCAGCTAAGCGTTAACACAAGAAAGAGAGCTCACTGTCTTTAACGTGGGCATAGCGGCAGGCTTCTCTGTGACACTGGCCAGAGACAAAGTCCCGACAAACTGGCAACCCATTGGAGGAGTGCTGTCAAGGGAAAAAAGGAAAACAGGGTCTCAGATTGAGTTGTCAGACGGGAGCAAAAAGTGCCAGTTGTGGGAGAAGGGATAAAAATATCTACAAGACATCTAGTCTACTTCTTAACTAAAACACCTTCATCATTCACACTGGTGTGAAAGGACAATGGGGGGTTTACACTGAAAACACAACAGGTTATCAAGTGCCCAGTCAATAGAGTGTTGCAAGCGCTGAGGAGGACCTGCCAGGCTTAAGAAGTGTGAAAGCAGCTAGGACAAATGCAAGCGTGCATAATGCGGCTTAACCATGCCACGCCCAGTTGCTGAAACAGGAAGGTTAGGAAAATAAACTTCACGTTGACAAGTAAAATATCTAATGTAGAGTGCAACTTGAACATCATGGCTGTTTGTTTCCACAACTTATATTTTGGGCCAAATTTAACATGATAGAAAATATTGGTGTAAGGAAATTGACATTTTTAAGTTTTTTTTTTCCAACTGTAAACGAGATCAAACATTCACTTGAAATGAAATAGTGTAAATTATAACAGCAAGCATGACGAGCAAGCCACACTCGAAACCTCTGGACACAAACATGTACACTAATCTTATATATAAACACGTAATTAACACCACCAACAGACGACATAGACAAATTTTAATTCAACATATGATTCAAATAAACTCTACAATCACATATAAACACATAAATAACTATTTTCCTCTACAAAAATCAATTTAATGCTATGAAAAATGAAAATTTTACTGCAAGACATTCTGGAATAAAAAACTTCTTCAGGTTTTCTTGACTCAACTAGAAATTTGTTTAGTTCAGTCTTCTTTGTTATTTCTCTCGTCTTGCAATAAACATTCCATTAAGAAAGTTATATGTAATAAAACAACTCTAATAATTATAATTCTACATACAAGTAGATCACAATGGCTCAGCCATTGGTACTTAATTGCACAAAAATCAAATCAATTGCTCTTTTTTATGTGCTTTACCTGATTTACATCCATTGTAAAATAACTTAAAGTGATTCATACAAAAAAAGATGTCTAAATTTTTTTGAAAGTTAATATTCTGTTGTACATCTCAAAGATGGAACTTAAACTAACACTCTCTCTTTCATAGTACAGCTTTTGACGTGTATAAAGATTTGTCATGTTTTATGAAATTTCTAAGCTTACAGTTTATTTTTGGGTCAACAAAATATTACCCTTTCTTTGGTAAATTACTGTTAGATTCCATGCTATCGATCTCAGATGACCTTTGACAAGGTTAAAATTCGGCCTACTTCACACACTTCAGTTTCATTCAGCTGTAATTCAGTTGATACTTCTTTAATTTCTTGCTTGTATTGCCACTAAATTTGTACTGGCCTTGAGGGCAATTTTTACTTGCAGCTGTAACTCGTAGCAAAATTAAGTCTCACACCAACCAAATTTTCTTCAACAGGAGAAGCTTTTCTTGCAATAAAAATTTGACACGTGCTGTGGGCCAACATTGCTACGAGTCTTAGCTGTGAGTAAACATTTCCATCATTGCTTGCACTATCAACTTTGGTGGCTACCTGAACGACAAAGATAGTGTATTTTCCAACTGCAAAATGAAACAATGGTGCATGAAGTCAGCTGAATTGTTGACATCATCAAGGGTCATCTGAGGTTGGTAGTAGTTCAAAACATTACTACCAATAATTCATGGCCTTTTTGTTTGTCTTGGAACTGCCGTGTTCAATTAAATGAATAATGCAGCCAGTATTGTACAAAATACATATAATATAGTCTATCTCTCGTAAGTACATACAAAACAATCTCTCATGTTAAATAGTAAATGTAAATAACTTCCCAAATAAAATTATTACACAGTCATGCAAATATGTGAAGGAAAAAGACCCAGATAAACTACTCATCCTTCTTATTGTATGAAATGAATCAAAGCATGAAACACCTCACATTTCCTCTCCCGTAACAAGTAATCCATAAAACATATTATCACCTTGCAGACACAATTTTCTCAACACGTTTCTCTGTTCTTGCTAAATTTTGAAATAAAGCCAATTTGTGGTCATCTCTTTATTTTGAGTCATTGTTTCAAGTAAGAGCTTAGAAAATCTAGACAGAGCAAAAGTAAACATTATTTCAATTAATTCCTTAATTTCATTTGTGGTCATAGACCTAATTTAAACATAGTCAGAGTTGACAATAACATTAAGTGCTTTGATATATTAATACTATACAGAGTTGGACGTTTTGCCAAGAGTTTCCAATTTCCTCTATGTTGTCCTTGACAACAATAAATCTTTAGAATAGTGTTACAGGATTCTTGAACATCGGTCTCCACTGGATAAACAACAGTGCCTTCCATGACTTAGTGGAATGGCCTGTAAATCAATTCTTGTCTCCTCAGTCTTGCATTGCCTCTGTGACAGCAACCAACTGGGTTTCTTGCTTTCAACAGAGCAGAAGGTCACTGACACCTGCTCCTCTTTCTCTCAATTTGTAAACTCTTGTTCAATCACTTCATTCTTTCTCTCTGTACTATTAATTCACACACTCCCCCCTAACACGTGCCTCTCTACAGATGCATACAAAAGGAACTGCCCCTTTGATCACAAAACATGGGGCGACATAACATAGGTGGGTGTGGTAGGTGCCGAGGCTAGCGTGTAGTTGTTCCAGTACTGGACGTCCATCGACTGGACTTGAGGGTCAATGATTTGGTAGGATGTTTGAGGAGTAGGAGGAGGTGCGAGAGGAGGTGGAGGTGTCGCGGCTGACTCCACAGGCACATAGTTAAACACCTGTGGCTGTACCTGGTGTTGCCACTAGTGGACAAGGAACATGAAACGAAATACCAAAGTTAGCATGACTTACAAGTCTACACTGGTGGGAAATCAGGAGATTAGCTTCTAAAGAAACTGTGGTTCTTGATAGCCGGGTTGACAAGAATTTTAACATCTACAGTGCTGATGTAGGTTGTATAATCAACTTGATTCTGATTAATTTAAAATTAAGTTCCAAGGGTGAATTGAACTATCAACAAAGCTGCAGCTACAGTAGCTGCAAAGATCTCAAAGGAACTTCACATGAACATGACTCATAAACAAATCCACTTGCTTTGCTATCATCTGGAACACTTTGCAAGACACAAATTAATGGTTCTTTCAATAATATAATATTACAAAGAACATGTTTTGAGCATATTCCCTGAGTTCTGTCTCACAGGCCACAGCTGTTGAGTGATAACACAAGTGAATTCATTCATGAACTTTTAAATACATTACATTATTATTGAATAAACGCATGCTTGAGGTGACATTTTACTGGGTACTGTGATTTCAGAGCCATGAACCAGGAGTTCTGCTGCAGCTAACTTTTATTGTGTATTCCACAGATGTCTGGCAGATGCTCACTTTAACCTAATTGTCATAGCCTTGGGAACAGGGACATCTCTGCCTCCTTGACGGTTGTAAGGTAGCATTTTCATGATCTTCCTGATGTCATAATTTTGCCCCACAAACAATGTTGCTGCAACTGTCTGCTTAATTTTTGCAAGTGCTGCAACAATTCAAAGAGGTGTTTAATTAAACTTGGCTTAATTTTGTCCTGGATTTATTGGTAATATCATATGTTATTAAATGTGCTCACAGTACTCTGTAAACAGTCTCCTTAAGCAGGTGGTCAGTGAATTTAATGGACAAAATATTTACCTGAGGCACTTGTGTTTGAACCAAGGGTAGGCCAGGTGCAAGTAGTGGCACTGAAAAATATGAACAAAATATTTTGTTACATTAATGGAATTTCCGAAACACTACACATTCATTGGCTCCTTTGAGGTCACATGGCATGTCACAATGAATCAGTTCCATGCCAGTCTCTAACTGGCAACACTGATTAATCTATGACCAGTCATTGGGTGTTAAATAATCAGATCATACTGAAGTATGACAGAATTTTTGTTTTGGAGATGCAGCTGTCAAGCTAAGGACTACATTGCTATACTTTTCACTATTTACTGCATTGCAGACTACTTACTTGTAGGTATAAGAGACGTGAACTGCAATCCGAGCGGTTGGTTGAAGGACTGAAGCGCTGCCGCTGCCCCTGGCATAACCAGAGGCACCTCCACAGCAGTCTGTTTCTTAAATGGTTCACCAAAGGTCTGTAAATAAATGCTACAACATCAGAAATTCATGCTTGTCTAATAGTGTTATCCATGCATTGTACAACAAGTTGCTATATGCAGACAGAAGAGATATGGTAGCCCAACAGTCCCTTGAACCCCCACGAATAAATTAAACTGAATACTCCTTTAAAGTATCCACACATTTCTCATAACACAACTTGGGAGAATCTGTTTAATCATCAATAACTTTTCTCAACATTTTTCTTCAACATTACATTAACAAAGGAGGTTTAAGACCATGAGAAGAACACTCTTGATGGGTTAAGCTAATCCCACAATCTGTTTCTGTCAGCTTATTACAGCCTTTTTTGAACACTAACCCAACAGGCCCCTAGTTAGTAGCCAATAGTCGCACCCTATACTAAAGCAAAACATTATTGGCTTAGTATGTGTTGAAGCTATTTCTTGTTCGGTATTGACAATCAGTGGTCGTAAAAGGATCAATAATAGATTGATCAATAATAGCCAAGCCAAATCACATTTTTATGAACGTTTAAATAGCTAACACAAAACTTCAATGGAGAATGTGTTCTGACAAAATTCCACACTATTTTCAATTGTTTACTTGTTTCCCATCATTTGTCTTTCAAAAATCCTTTTGATCATTGCAGAAGAGTTTCATAATGTTGCCAGACTTCCAGATATTTTCAGCAGCACTACCACTAAACCTGAAGGCTGATCATATAACTAGCTAAACCATAAAGCAAGCTTCACAAGATTTCAGAATATGTATTCCAGAAGCACATTGTAGCTAATCGTTCATAACACATTTGTGTCAGCTCGGTTTCCACATGATCTCAGGTTAAATATTTCACCATTTCTGGCTCATCTAAGAACATGAAGCCATGAAAGCTATGGTCACATACAATTAGACACCTTCAAATTGCCAAAAGAACAAATTGTCAACCTCTGGAGTTTGAGATCCCTTGATGAGCAAAGAAGATAACTTTATGTACGACATCTTCAGGGTTGTCCCAAACTTTGCCCCAGATTAATCACACAATGCAATGGTATGTCTGGTAACCCCAAATTAAAGTTTTATCTAAGACAATAATATAAACCTACAAGTAATTGTCCACAAAGAAAAAGTTTTGGGTTAACCTCAGGAAAGAACCCTGAAGGTTCCTCAAAAGCACCTCACACAGCAGCCCTACTAGATTTGGTTGTTATATATGATATTACAGCTCAGTGTTGTTAGTTCAGTCCAGCACTCCAAGCTGACATGACATTTTTTTTAACATCCATTCTCAAAATAATGGCAACCACTGTGGAGCTAAAACTGATGATCTGATTAATACTTATATAAGAAAGATTAAAGCCAATTTCCTTTGCTTTTTCACACTTCCACAAAAAAATAGGGCTCCAAACTTGAAAGTAAAACCAAAATTGCGATAACAATAAATTATTAAAAAATTCAAACAATTTTAAAAATAACTAATTTATCTGCTATGCATTCATAGGATCAGTGTGTGTTGACAGTTGTACACAAAATTTTTTCACTTTCAGCAGCTAATTCTAAACAGTGGTGACTACTTCCGCTCTGACTGGCACAAGGAACAGTAATGCTGTTGATAATAATATCAAGCAATTTTAAACATAAATAATTCATCTGCTATGCGTTCATAGGATCAGTGTGTGTTGACAGTTGTACACAAAATTTTTTCACTTTCAGTAGCTAATTTTAACAGTGGTGACTACTTCTGCTCTGACTAGCACAAGGAACAGTAAGGCTGTTGCAATGATCTCTGCGAGTTACATACATGTGTATGTAACATGAGACCCTTTGAAAAAATAACAATGCTCAGAGTGCTGTTAACATTATTTCAGGTGCTTTACAACTACAGATAGCTAGATTGATGGCAGCCTTTTTTCTTTTAAGGGAATGTGAGTGAGTAGGGAATGAGGCAAGACAAATGAGTGTGCTGCCCATGTCTTGCCCCATTCCCCTTTAGGCTAACGCATCTCGCCTCATAATCCCTGCTGAATTTTGAAAGAAACAGACTGCCAGCCGTCTAACAGGTAGCGTGCTTGTTAATTGGACCTACAAAAGCAAAATGCTATTAAGTACCAGTTCAGGTAGCATTTCATGGGGCCTCTTGCGGCTACCCTCCAGCTACAAGTCAGCAGGCGATGTGCAAGCACAAAAGGAATGAGCCACAATGCCAGCCAGCCAGCAGCAGCATGATGTAAGCAACAGCACATGAAAAAAGACAGGCAAAATGCAAGTCATGACTTATGCAAATTGCTGGCTCTAAAAAAGCTCCATGCATTGTTAAAAGCAGGCAGGATTAGACATCTCCAAAAGCCCTGCAGTGGCCCACAGCTAGCAAAGCAAAATTCAGGGTAAGTAAATCACAGGACTTTTAGCACAGATTCCATGGCTAACCAGACAATTTGAGACATCTTGTGTTATATCAATGTGGTAAATATGTGCCGGTGGATTTCCAAGTTGCTTGCCTTATGGGTGCTGATTCAGGCTTAGAGATGTCTTTCCCTGGCAGTGCAAGTAGTTGTTAAGTATAAAAAATCTAATCAGACCTGCCAACTTACATGTATTTCTCAATTCCTAGGTGCAAAATTTTACAACTTACAAAAGCAAATGTTGGAACTTCTAGGGCTTCTTCGGGGCTGCAAATATGTGACAGTCAGCATTCTTAATGAACTCAGATTTCAGGGCCAAACATAAAAGTGCAGTATTTCTTTAGGCATATTTATGAGTGCACCATACATTTTAACCATCTACATGTATGTTTCACATGAATTATTGTCTTGGAGTTGGCAGGTCCTGCCAAGTACATGATCATGCTATTAACAGTACAGTAGAACCCCAGATTGTGATCACTTCCTTAATATGGCCATTATTTTCTCACACAAAGAGAACTTAGTCAGTCACTGTTACTTAAGGACAACTTCTACATGTATGTGATCACAATGTCAATTCCACCGTATTACAATGGTCAGTAGGGTTCCAATGTACTTTCTGCTAATGTAATATGCATGCAAGCTGCTTAATTCTCTTAACTTACTTTACAACTCATAACTTCGGCATTAGGCAAGGCAGGTTTCAGCTGTGGAATTGACAAGCTCTTTGCATGCAGGCTGTGCATTTACTTATTACATTTTGTGCTGTCATCATTTATATAATTACAGTGTGCTTAGTTTCTTTCCAGGGAAAGTGTTTAGTTTTATACTTGTTAGAAAAAATATTAAAAAGTCATCTAAAATGCAAACAAAATATATCACCACTTCCAGTGCTTTGTTATGTAACTTACATTGTCTGTTACCCTATTGTCTTTAAAAAAATATCATTGTCATGAGATGACTACTGTTCATGAACCATATGCACAGTACATTCTTGGTTGAAATTTTAAAGCATAACCTTGTCAGTTGAACAATTAAAAGCAACAAAGTGCATCATGTTTGTCTGAATCAAGGAAATATCACAAAATACAAAATCATGCATATATAATGAAAACCAACATTGGGTGGGAATTGTAGCTTGTTAGACAGTTGCGGTTTATTTAGGAGGTTTACTTAGGAGGTGCATTTCAGTGTACTCCTCATCCTCAGGTCTGGACAGAATTATGAATTGCGTGTACATTATAAATTATAATGAAAGGGAAAAATGAAACAAACTACATTTCAGCACAATGCAGAGCATAAATGCAGATGAATCATTTTCATAAAGGAAATATTATCTCAAGTGTCTGATATATCTCCTCAAACTAATTGAAAGAGAAAATGGAGAAATATAAAATTGCAGTACAGTTGCAGCATAATCAAGATAATGAACAAATCCATGCAAATCATGTACTGTCCTAGTATTATTGTAATTTTCTTTGTTTCAACTGATAAACCGTTTGCATTTGAGAATGGAAGCCTAATGACATGTAACTCACCGGCAATGACTGTTGCTGAGCAGCTCGAACTCTTCCTTGAAGATGAGCTGGTGGGTGAAAGTAGCGGCACATTTCCCTTTGACATCTCCCCTTCATAAAGTCCATACAGACTGTGATCATGTTATCAGAGCTGTCAACAGACACATGTCTTGGGGGATGTGCATATCTGCATTCTTCTCTTGAGCATGCACCTCTCTGATATTCTCGGCAGACCTGTTGAGGACAGAAGTGCATTTTCAAGTTAAAATGGCGCCCTGAACAAAGCCTAAAGGTTCCTAACCATGAAGTCCTGGATATCCAGCACCTAAGCTTATAAGAAAAAAGTGAATTTTTCCAGTCAACTCAAGGCAAAAGGTAGTCAGCTGTGGAAGCCAGGCACTTCTAGTGCACAGCCTTGCTGAAAGTAATCTCCCCTAGTGAGTTTACAACTGGTTCATGTCAATCCATCAGTTAGTCATAAGTTACTCCACCTTTTGCTGTTGGTTTATGTGCAGTCATACTTGGATTTTTTAGATATATAGAGCAGAACAATTAAACAAATGTGGATTATTTTAGACATGTCAGGTAAAAACCCTTTATTTCAGTGCCCTCAAGCTGTGATTGGTAGCCACCAGCTACACCTGTGCAGCAAAGAAGAAGGCAGGTGATGGTCTAGCTATCAATAAACAAGATGCTGGCTCCTTTATTCTTTTCTTTGTTTGATAAGTATTTAGCTAGTGTTGATTGGAGAAATGTTTATTATTTATCATGTTTTTTAGTACAGAGGGATTAAAGATTGAAGAAGTTAAGAGTTACTTATACCAATGGAGCTTGGATCACTGTAACAGACATGAATTCAACACGTACATCATATGAGGCTTGAAGTTAATTTGGCATATACATGTAACATTAAGTCTTTTTTCTGATCTTTCCCCTGATTTTCTCCCAAATATTTGACTTAATGGTAATCAGTGACACAAGAAAATACCCACAACAGTCACCGACATGTATTACTTATAAACTTGTCACCGCTTGGGCATGCTATACTTTACCTACACATAAACATGATCAGGCTTGATACTATTTTTAGTCAAAATATATCTGTCTTATTTACTATACTTTTTTTTCAGATTAATGGTCAAGAATGTGTTTGAATCCTGATGATAACTTGTTTTACCATACTCAAATTTGCAATTAGCCAATCAGAAGCCATGTCCACTGGCCTGATATCCTGCAATCTCAAGTCACTAACGTGATATGGCTAAGATATCATGCTCACTTGACCAGATTAGGGTATGGTAAATATCTAATTGTACCTTTTTGGTATGCTTTGATGGCATATCAGGCTAGTTTGGTCTTGCCATGGGTAGTTTGGCTCGACTACATCTCACCAAAATACAGAACATGGCTCTAACTATCAGCATTACCAGCAGGCTTTAAGCCAGATGGGAGTCTAGGCATCCAGTGGAAGGCCATTTTTTTAAAATTGTTTTATTTTTCATGTGTTGCCTTATAAATTGTTCATTTGAACAGGCCGTATAGCACATTTTGGATGCCCACTTTTCAAATCCTGGCTAAAAGCCTGATTACCAGAAAGGCACAACTAGGTATAAGAACTGGTCAATTTAAATCTACATTTTTTAAATCATCTCTGACCTCAAGTTTGTCAGATTTGTCCAGTCTTCTTGATGGAGTCTGAGCCAGAGCAGATGCATCGGGTAGAAAAGCAACTGGTTGCTGGAGGTACGTCCCATTTGATCCTTGAACACTTACAGGCCAGGTAGAGATCTGAAAGGAACAAGAATAAGCATCAATAAGCTGAATGCCAATCGCTACTCATCCTGCTTCCTTTGGCAAATTAGTGTTTGCAAATTATATGAGTCCAAAGCAAATGAAGGAAAAAATCTTTTCATACCAAGTACTACTATGCCAATAAGTATTGTAGTATTTATTACCAGGGCCCCTCCAGATACCAGCCATGTTATGACGCTGAATAGGCCACAAGGGCTAAATAAAGTTTTACTCACTTACAATAACTATGGCTTCTAGCAAAATGTGCATTGGACATACAAACTATACAACCCTAAATTTAATCCATGTGGCAACTGTATGTGTTAAACACACATTCTATTTAGTTTAAACAACTTTAGTTTCGAAAACTCCAGCTGTTTAACATCAAAAGAGCATAATAGTGTTAAGTGTAGAAAATAAATTTGTAAAAAATTTAATTAAGAATGAAAAGGGCAGTGGAAAAACTTCAATGACCTCATGTCTCATTCTTAATTAAATGTTTCACCAAACCCCTTTGTTACTAGAAATTAATTTGAGAAGTGACAATGCTACCCACTGGTAATAAAGAGAATTTTCTACCATGACACATAGATGAGAAGAAAAGAAAAATTTAATATGTCAATCTGCAAACTCCAAAACGCAAAAGCACAACCTAAATCAGTCAATAACAGGGTTTCTGTGGGCAAGAATGTGAAAAGTTGAGAAAATGAGACTCTTTCACAGTTCATGGGATTAACAAGTGGTTGGCCAATTGGTTGATTGAGTGGAAGTTCCAGGTCAAACAAAAACATCAAGCAACCAAGAGAGCAAAATATAACAAAGCAGGCTTCCCCAGGTGGTCAGCTGAAAAAAGGCAGACCACAGGTGGCCCAGTTAACAATAAGCTAATTTAAGTCTTTCACTCAACACTGAATTAGTTAGGCGGAACTGGTACATTAATTAACAAGTAGTACTTGATACCACTGGCTTAATGATGAAACAATCAAATTCAATTATCGCAATCAATACCACAGAAATTGAATGATCACATGCTTCAGGATCAGTAAAGTCAAGTAAACCTTTATTCTACAGGGTGGCCCATTCAGCTCGAAGGCTGGTATCCATAAGGGCCCTGTAAATGTAGAATTAATTAACTATACATTAAAAATCTATCTATAACATTGATTAAATTACACATTAAAAATCTAAGGGCTGCATTAGAAGTGACTTACAAATGAGGGATTTGCCAGCATCTGTTGAGCTAGGGGTGCAAAAGCTTGCTGCTGGAAAGCAATCTGCTGCTGCTGTTGTTGTTGCTGTTGCTGCTGTAGTAGGCGACCATTATTCTCCATCTGGGCTTTTATATGCTTTGGAGGATGCAAATACTTGCACTTTTCTCTATGACACCGTCCCTAAAAACAGCAATAAAATAGTCTGTGAGCCTTTCATTATTGTCTGATAAGAAGATAACATACTATCTTACTATTTATTTAACAAAAGGTGCTTTCTTGTTAATGCTTCAGGAGGGGGTTTAATCCGATTATTAGAATGCAGGGCAACAGGCAGGTTAAACTTAGTACAAATAGTAGGTCTATGCAACTGTCTAGACATACGGCCTAAAAGTCACCTGTTATGTGTCAACCCACTTGCTCAACATAAACATCTAAACTTAGTCCACCAATATCAGTCCTTTACTCTAAAAAATCTACAAAATGTAAGATATATTTCTATGAGAGAACACCTGATGAACACAATATTATTGCTGTTGACCTCGATAATTTGACCCATCACTGTGCTTCTCTATATTTCTGCACCAGTCAGACTGATTTAGAACTTAAGTTTGCCAAAGCAGCTTATTACGTATCTCATAATAACCCTTGAGTTTGCTCATCTCGTTACAAGCATTATCTTTTAAGTCAATAACAGTCATTGAGTAAAAAGTATGCAAAAAAAGAGACAAGACCTCTTAGAAATTTCCCTATGTAAAGTGAGACGCTATACTAGTTTGTTCCAATGCATCAAGTATCAACTACTTAAAGATTAATCCAACCTAAGGATTCAATACGTCATATTTCCCTCTTGAAATATTATCACAGATTAATAACGTATACAGTCTGAAAATATACCACAACCAGGACAAAAATAGCACCTGCCTAGATCCCATGATCCAGACCAACAGTGAGAGCAAAAATAATACTTTGATATTGTCCTTTGCTCCCTTTACGTCTCACACTAGAGACTTACATTTCAAACCCAGACATCAAAGATTCTGTTATTTGCAATATCAGTAAGAGGCATGTGCTAAGACTGAAGCTAAACTTCAAAAAGACAACCTAAACTGTTTATGGAACTACAAGTGGACTTAAAAGTTACAGCTGTAGACATACTGACCAAAGAAGGATTAAATGCAGAATGTCCAAAATGGTCATGGCACAGCACAGGCAAATCAAAAATTCCCATATTCTAAACTCCTGCTCTCCCACCAATAACCTATTTTCCCTTCTGGGTTTTTTTTTTTCTAGAGAGGGTAAGGGGTCAGTGTCTGAGCAGAAGCTGTTTTGAAAACTTGAGAGGAACAACAATTAAGAGCAATCATAACCACACAGTGTCCATCAAGCAGAGAAAAACACATCTAGAAATGCTTAAGGATCAAGGAATTCTATTTTTTTTTTCCTATTCTGCAAAATACTTTTCAGAGCCAGCCACCTTGTGACAGCAACATTCTCACAGGCAATGCTGTGTTTTGACACACTTCTTAACAACTGAAATCTGGCTCTTATTCTCTTATTTCAGCCTCATATACAAATAAGTCATCACTTCTAATGATAAAAAAATGAGTGCCTTCCATTTAAAATGCATGTTAACTAAACAAATCAACAGCTGACTGATTCGGAGCCAGCCATTGTGTTCCTGAAGAACAATAGACTGAGTTTGACAAAAAACCTAATGTTCCAAGTTTCTCACAATGTTGGCAAGTTGACACCATTGTTTTAAAAGCCAGTGCAACAGGTTTCATGTTTAAACTTCCTTCTAAAGCACTGCCTATGTCACAAAAAGCTATCAAATATTTCTCCCTTCCAAGTCAATTCAGAAATGATTTACTTCGAGCCAAAACACAGAGAAGGAAAAAATTCAACTTGCGAGTATTGCTATTTAATTGTAAAGATTCCTCACAGGTAACCATGAATAATGGTCTTTTGAGATCTTTTAATTGACAAAACTCAAAATTGCTCAATGTAACATTTAATGCTAATTTGCAAATTTCCCTCACTAGTGCAATAACACACATTTAAAGTATTTATGTTTTATTTTTATTACCATTCCTTTAATGCTAAGTTCTCGAAGGATTTACAGACAACAAGGAAATCTCCTTGCTTGTCAATTGCACCAAAAAAGAGCAGATATGAAAAGCGAAGTGACAGGAAGTTTTAAAGGTGAATCAAGTTTCTTTTGTCTGAGGACATGGCCTATGATAATGTCTTGTGCAAATTTCAATTTCTGTCACGCAAACCGCAACTGAATTGAACGTTGATGATATTCACAATATTCAAAGCAACTATTTAATGGTCCAATCAACTATCGCGTGAGCATTACTACAAAACAAATTTGAGCTTGAACACGCAATATTTTTTCTTTTGATTCAAACAGAAAATCCACAAGACTTTTCAGTTGAGAAAATGCGTGCAGAATTCCACGAAAAAAATATTTTTATGTTCTCAAGCCACGAACCCGAATAAGAACGAAAATTTTAAAGTCTCTTTTCAATTTCGTGAGTTGAACAAAGAAATTCTGCGTCCATATGTTGATAATCAAGTTCTCTTGCTGCGTTTATCGACTCGGAGCTCACGAAACACAAAAATGGTTTATAATAGCACGCGTTGATTTCCGTAGCCGGGTTATTCCGTGAAGGGAAAAGATCAGGGTAAACTCCGACTTGTTTTCACGCAACAGCTGAAAAACAAAGTCGTGCAAAAAAAAAATCACGAACTTGTTAATCAGTCACGAAAGCTAGATCTTCACTCTTTTCCAAGACGAGTCAACACCTTGCTCACGAAACACGCAATGGAGAATTTTGGATTCATAACACACGAAAGAGCAAACTTTCAACTTCTCTGACAACGCACAACATGCCAGAACACAGTAAAGCTTATATTCGCCACCGGTTTACGTGGTTCACGCAGTTAAGCAACGAATATTGCTCCAGTTAAACAAAAGAGCCACAAACATCGTTTAGACCCCTAGCATAGCCACTTAGACGATTCACAATCAAAGTTTTAAGTAGTTTTAAGAGAAACACATAGTATTTCCTCAAAATATTGAAGTGCTGATGTTGCATAACTAGTGAACCACTCACAGCGAAAATTGTCGTGCCTATATACCGGGCTATATACTTCTTGTGACATAAAATTGCCACATTGTCAAAGCCACTGGGAAATTTCCCCCGAAAATAGTTTCCGAACGTAATTTCTCTGAACACGCAGTCATAACACAGTTATAAGCTTCACGGAAATTTGAAACGCCCGCAAAAAACTTGTTCGCAGTTAACGACGCAACAAGTTCTCGAAAATCTTTGCCAACAAAAGAAAGTTCGAGGATTATGGCCATAAAGCGCGGAAATGTCACCGCAAGTACTCCATTTACCACACAAATATTCCCGTTAAAATAAAAACGCAGATACCTTCAACGAGTCGAAACACGCCGTGACTTTTCCATTCTGAATGAGCACATGAGCGGGTGGATGTGCGAAACGACATTCGTCCTCTGTTCGGGAACACTTTCCACGCTGAAATTCTCTGCAAACTTCGACGAGTAACCATCTTGGATCTTTGCCCATGACTGGGACTATCATCTTCGAAAGAAGTCTGTCTGGTGTCTCCTTTTCAGTAAACAAATACCTAACAAGAAAAGGCGGAAATCATGAATGAAATAGTTTTTTCTGCGCCACAGCCGACGATGCGAGCGCGATTTTCCCGATATTTCTAGATGTTAGGGGAATTTTGTATTTGGCAACAAAAAAACTACGCATGCTCACTGGGACCAAAACATCGCGGGCTTAGATTACATAACAATGAGTCATCAATTACTTGTCGAGGTCAGGGTCATGGCGCAAGCAAAATTTGCCGTTCTTTCCGGCTTAAGTCACGGAAAATGGGAACAAAACGTGAATCTATTTAGGTGTCTCTTATTTTAAGTCAATGATTGGGCACAATATCCCTTTTTGAGGAGAAATCTAGACTCGTGACTTAGCCGCCTGTGACGCATCACGCGAGTACGTGATGGATCGTGCACCTTGGCCCCAGCCCGCGCGATTACGTCATCACCGAGAGTGATTTAAAATAGAGGTTGTCCTTTGTTCGCTTTTCCGCTTCAGGAGTCCGTGAAAGAGAGTGGTCAAATGCCACAAAACCGCATCAAACGGTCGGTTCGCTCCATCTCCAGCTGTCCCGTCAAAGAACGAAGGACAGAAGAAAGAGAAGCGCATTCAATTGAAGTGTTTAGAGAGGGTAACACAAAGAACGCTTCGGTGACACATGAGTCGGAACTGACAAGGAACAGCAAAAGCCGTGCCGTCCTTTGAAGTAGCGGGGAAATTATTCAGTCATAATTAACTTGATCGCTTCTCGTTACGGGTAGTCATCTCCAAATTTCAACCGCTCAGTGAGTAAAGCATTGCGTGTATCTTGAAGGTTTCGTGCATTTCACAGAGAAAAACATAAAGCCAAAAGACCGGAGCCCGAAGCAATTTTTCTCCGTGGGAGGTCGTATGTTCTTGCATGGTCCCTAGCGTTGTTTGGGCCATGTTTGTTCCGTTAGAAACCATAAGATGAATTCATTTCGTATTTATTTTAGGCTCGTTAAGAAAACCGATGCAATCATCTTTTCCACTCAATTGTGTCTTGTACGTGATCTATGCGAACTCTAATGGGCCAAATTCTAATTAGCAATCCTCTTCATCGCTGATTAATTCACCTGCGCTCGAATTATTGCTTACCCTTTGGCAAGGCAATACCAAACATGGGAAATTTTCTTCGCCGTGTGTATTAGTAAGCATGATTTCGTTCGTTTACCAATTTTGTAAACAATTAAACCCCTCTTGAGCTGAGACGGACGCAGGCTGGCGGCGACAATGCGGCTTCTTTCCGGGCAATAAAAGGTATTATTGTACAAACTGCATCGGATCATTTCGCCGAATTTTATTCAGCTTTTCGGCTTGAAGAAAACAGCATGGGTTTTTAATTTGGGGTTCGTTTCGACCAAAAGCGCCTCAGAACGAATCTGCCCGAGTTAACCCGAGACCCATATTGCCACACTGCGTCAAAAACTGTACCACAGAGGGGTTATTAAGTTGCTCACCCCTTCTCAGCAGAAATAACCGAATAAAGATGTTTTAAGTGCAATTTTCGTGCTCTCAGAATGTCAGTACTAAGTTAGGGCATTTCGTGACTTGCGGCTCTTGCCGAAAGTATAAATCAGCAATCAGAAAAGCCAAAACAAATTAAACATGCGCCCGTTTCAATGAAGTTGCATCGCGTTGATCAACCACCTATCGATTCAACTAATGTTTCAATCTCTCGACAACCGATGTTCGCTTTTATTATTGAGTATTTTTTTTACTGAAAGATTTTAAGCTTTTTTTCATGTGAACTGAAAGGTGGCATTGTAAAAATGACCGGCTGACCAAAACCTCTGTTGCAAAGAAGAAGGCCACAAAATTAAGTTGGGTTTATTTTTTCGTCTCTCTATGTGTCTCTCAGTGTGTTTTATTGACTGGACAAAGTGAATTAAGAGGACTATCACTTAAACCAGTATTACCTCTGCTTGCATTTTGCTGATATGATTTATAATTCAATTTCTAAGAGACTTTCTTTCCCTTTCAGGCCGGAGAGAGCATTTGGAGGAAACAGTGGCAGCATGGTCTGTCAGTTGGTTTGATCGCAGCAAAGTTTTTTGAAAGCCGTGAACAACAGGTTTTTTTCACATTTTAAAAATTCTTTTTACAGAGACGTGCTGCGAGAGAAATGGCTGGTAAAACACTTACTTTGTCACTTGTAGTTATGTGGTGTTTCACAATTTTAGAACCGTATCTTCTGCTTACCGGAAGCCCAAACACTGCGCTGGTGGGCGAGAAATGACTTGTAATTATTGACTCAGTTGAACTACGCTAGTCGTGATCATACTGTGAATGAGATAACTGTGTTTTCTAACTAAACCAAGAGTCAATACAGAGTTTTCTTTAACTCAATTCTCTAAACAGTCGGCTCAGACGATTTAGAGCATTGTTCTCAGTTAAAAAAACTACAGTCTAGTGGTCTCATCGCTCTTTGTTACGCCAACGCATTAAACTTTTTTTCTTTTTTCGTCACCTCTAAAACCACTGATTCATAACTGAGGTATTTTTTTTCTATGACTCTCGATTTTGAGTATGTGACTTGCCAAGATTTTAGCTAACTCTAATGAACGTTCATCCGCCTGCAGTTGACCAAACACACAAAAGCCTACCCACGTTTCCTTCCTGAGCATTGAACCAGTAAATTCCTCGTTCTTGTTGCTCGGAGCTACTTAATCTCTCAGAGGAACTGACAAAGATATCACCAAGGCAGCAGAACTGTTACTAGCCACTCAGTTACCTGCGATGCGCAGTGGCGCACGTGTATTAAAATGCCGGCGTCTTCTATTCTTCGACGCGACTCAACTTCCTGTCTCTCTCAATGGCGAACCCGTCACAATTCTAAAGCGTCCTCTTTCGAGTAACAGCCGTGCAGGCCTTAGTTTTGTTTCAATCTGCTCACCAGACATGCCGTAAGACATACAACTCCACCAGGACGTTGTTGTAATTATAAAGTGTTGTTTAACATTTTGTTTCCAAAAACAATTTTGACCTACTCGCACTGTACAATTTGTGACAAGGCTCAGGTCTTCGTCGAAACTGCGTCACTGAGATAAACAGCATGTTGCAGTTCTTTTCCTTTTGTTCACGTTCAATGTACTGCGAATTTATTCTTTGGAGTTTGATTGAGTTAGAACTAAGGAATTTTGTCAGTTTTTGTATCCGGCCAGGCGTAGGTTGAAACGTGACTTCCACGCATAAATTTCTGAGTTTAAAATATACTGTCAGAGATACTTTCAGTAGTTATAGAAGCCCCGAATAGACAGTTTAATTGCTCTGAACGCCAACGCTTTGTGTAGGAACGAATCAAAGCTATAATGCTTCACAATTCGATTCGCAAGAGAACAAAAGCACGTTTCTCTAGTTGGACTCAGCAGTCGACGATGATTTGGTGATGACGGAAGCATCTTTCTTCGCTGCTGTCAAGACTGTTAAAAGTGGACTATTGTTTCGTTCAAATAAATATTTCAGTACAAACCTGGGTGCCGCGGTAGAAGCGTGAATTGCTGCGTTGAACAGCTGTTCATTCATTTTATGCTGTCTAGAAGCCAGTTTAGGTTTTTTAGCAAGAAGTTTTGCCAGTTTTCCTCTGAGTGCGGATCAAGCCTTCCGAACGCGCGCGACCATCATGCGAACTGCACTAACTCGGAGTTTATGATTGAGTATGCGCAATGCGGGCCTGTTGACTCCGCTGTTGCATAGCTGTGGTAAACGAAAGAACCGCGCCCATTTTCGATAAAAATCTCTCGGAACAAACACTTCAACTGTTCTTGAACAAGGTATAACTATAGGAAACAAACAACCAAGCGAGATTTCGTCAAGAAAACTAAGTTTTAACTTCGTGTTGTTCAAAGCAGCACGTTTAGCCCGACCTTTAACATTCAGTCATAAGGCAAAAGAAAACGAATCACCGGAAACGTGAACAGAAAACGCCAAAAAGCTGTTTTGCTCCAGTTTTCTTTGTGGTAGTGTTTATAACGGCAGGCTTACGACGATTCGAGGCAAGTTCAGGAAATGGCGTAAATATTTACCGACTCCTGTTTTCGCTCCTCCATTAACCGGAAACAACCTCCTCACCAGAGGGCAAAACAACGGGGGGTTAAATTGTAAACACGGAGACTACAGTTTTCAGTATACCTGACTGGAACCATTGCCAGTTTAAAGAGATATGTTACTTTCGCTAGGAACAGATATTTTTGGAACCAGAGTGTTTTTGGAACCAACACAAACAACAGTTGAACATTGCACGAAAATTCCCAGATGAAAAATTTGGAAATTGTTATTTTGGTACGTGACGTGCTGAACGAAAAGAGAAATTTTACGAAAACAGTCGTTAGTTTACAGTTTCTGTGGTGAACCATTTTCTCAGAACATAAACAACTGATGTCGATGAATGCGACTTTACACGTTAAGAGAAGTTCCGGATGTGACGAACTCGTGAACTTTGCCCGGTCGGACCGGACTTGCGAGAAAATGGTCAATTCACGTGACAACTAACGCTGAAGTATGTCACGTTTATGATGACTATCGTATCGGATATGAACGAGACCAGGCGGAATATGACGAAATATTTCCGAGATTTTTTCGTGATGGCCCCGTTTTACGTGAGTCAACCGCCATTTCGAATTGGAGCTGACATGGCGCACAGTAAATAATAATAACGCGACTCTGCATGAAACGATCAAGTGCGCTTTACATCTTTAAAATTAAAACTAATCCTAAAAGACATAAATTTACAATGGGTGCAAAAAAAATACAAAGCACGTCAAAATCAATAAAAAAAATTCAGTAAAAACTCAACAAAAAGCTAACCTGATATAAATAAAAAGCTAACCTAAAATAATATGCCTTTATCAGTTGATTGTAAAGGGAAAGAACCGATATCAGAATGCGTCGAATAATGTCTGAAACCATCTGTGAACTAAACAAATCAGATAAGAGATTTGCTGATCAAATCTGAAAAATGTAGGCAGTTTACAACAAGAGCAAGTACAATCAGTGAAATCCCAAAACAGCAAAATGTGTTCCTTGTTAGTCTTCTGTTGACATTTACTGGAAGTATTAAAACTTCACTGGCCAGTCTGAAGATAATCGTTCGTTATACCGTTGACTTCATTACACTGAAAGGATCTGAAAGGCGCTGCAAACTTGAATTGGTTTCACTGTTATCCCATTTCAAACTTCCAAAGATTATTTTTCGAACTCAGTCAGCAACTTCTACAGGCATTACTAGGTTCTGGCTTTTTCTCTTACAAACATTGATTTTGCAACAGTGTTTGCCAGAATTCAAAATCACTAGTGCCGACTAGTGGGCCAACTCGCAAACTAACAAAAGGCTAAGAACTTCCGTTTGTAATTTTCGAGAAAAACCTCTTACTCAGTTGACGATATTTATCGGTGAATGTCTTAACTTTAAACTTCCTTTGATTTGTAATAACCGATTAGTTACTTTTTTTATGAAGCTTCTCGCAAAACAAAGCAAAAGAACTAGTACATTTGTTGACCAACATTTACTTCTAGTGAATTAATTTTCAGGCACTGCGTTACTTTTCTTGTGAAGCTTCTCACAAAACAAAGCAAAAGAACTAGTACATTTGTTGACCAACATTTACTTCTAGTGAATTAATTTTCAGGCATTGCGTTAAATAATTCTTACCTCCGAGCAACGTTACCTATGTATCCGTCGATATGTAAATAGAGGGTTAATGAATTGACCAACATTTACTGCTAGTGAATTAATTTTCAGGCATTGCGTTTAATAATTCTTACCTTCGAGCAATATCACTTATGTGTCGATATGTAAATAGAGGTTTAATGAATTGATGTTGTGTTCAGATTGGTGATGCCTACGTACTGAATCATGCCGAATAACATCAGCTATAATAAGCGGGCGTGTTAAATACATGAAATGGCGAAATTACGAAATGACGCCACGAGTTAGAATCAATATGGGATACGGATGTCTATAAAAGTTAACTTTTACTATTATTTAGAGCTAAACACTGTCGAGCGGAGTCAGTGATGTTTAGGCTGACCTGAGCGCTACTTAGGCTAAGCAGAACGCTATTTCGACTTATTCATGCTGACCATAGTGCCATTTCGCCATTTTGTGTCTTTTTGTGTTTCGCCATTTTGTCTTCGCGGGAAAAACGAGGTAGTTTTTGTAAAACGTGAAAACTCAAGCACTGACCTTTTTAAAACGTGCACAGAGAACGCAAACTTCCGGCCCTACGATACATAACCAAACACTTTTTAAACAGCACATTTCATTATACCAAAGTCGCAAACAATGGACGTTGAATTTTCCTGACGATGACTGATCAACAAGTATCGCGCAATGTGTAATTTTTTTGAGGAACGGTTCGTATTTTTCTTGTCACTGAAAATGTTGGACCGTCGGTTAATATAATCTCGGTTTTCAGTAGAATAGAAAGTCCATAAGAGATTGTTGGTGAAAAGTTAAGCAAATGTACTCTTTGGTCAAAGTACGGAATTTCGGCGTAAAAGTGTCAAAGTTCATCAATGTAAAATCAGACGGGCCTGTGGGAAATTACATTATTTACCCAACTACGAGAAATTCAATATTCGTTTTAACGATACTAAACTCTGGAATTCTATTGAAGAAAATCTCAAATCCAAGCGGAGTTGCATTTATTTGAATGATCTCGTAAAAGAATCTTTCATTTCCAACTATCATATAGAGCATTTTTGTACTTGAAAGTTTAGTTAATCGGTGCACAGCGCTTGCCTATTTTGTTTTGACTGTGTGTGTTTACAATTGTATGCTTGTGTAGGTTTATGTCCTATCTCTTCCACATTTTTCTTTTTCTTTTTTTAGCATGGCCCAGCTTCTTAGCATGACTAGCATTTGCTATCTCTAAGTGGCTGTGCTCTCCTGTATCTCAGTGCAAATATCAAACCTGGATCAATTTATTTTTCTTATTAGTATATCTGTATGTAAATCTAAGTGCTCAAAATAAAGATTGTTGTTGGCGCGGCGCCGGAATACGGCGGCTATTTTGGAAGTCAAACTTCTTCCCTAGAATAAGATTTACACCGAGTTCATAACGGTCTGAGAAATTGTAACCAACTGGAAAAGGATTTGAGGGATATAGCCGATCGAGGTGGGCTTTGGTTGAGAAAATAAAGGCTGGTACGACAACGGTTATGGCATAGCGTGACTTGGGTGGCTTCCTCATTTAAGTTGGCACAAAATAGTTTTCAGCGTTATTATAACCACTCTTTATCAGTTGATGCTACAATCGTGGTATCAAAAAACTACCCAATCATTGGTGAACACGTTGTTATCATTTTCGTGACTCAATAGGTTACCATAGCAGCAATATAACCTGCTAAAAACACCCTTAATTATAGTTTTAAGGGCATATAATTCAAAACCGGCACTGTGAACTTTTTTTTGTATTATCAAATTTTAATTAACACGAAGGGACGCAACTTTTGGCAAAGTTAAAAAAATTCTGTTCATAGGGTTCAGAGCCACCTTAAATTTTTTTTAAAATTTTGCCAAAAGAAGGCCAAAAGTTGGATAATGATTGTCGTGATGAAGGAACCTTTCCAATCATGGATTAAATAAACTTGCCTCGTCATTGTTCTGATGTTGTTAATTTTCAAACAGTATAAAATAAGAACAAGAGATTAAGACCAATCAGAAGAACTGCCACTATATTTTTTTTTATTAAAACTGACAACTCGAAATCACAACCAGAAGTGAGAGATGAAAATATGAAAATTTAAGAATAAATAATCGCATCATATAAGCAATAGTTCACAATTGACCACAAAATTTTAAATCCGTTGAATTCTATTTTTTGTTTTACAGAACATTAATAGTAACAGACGTTTCTAAGTTGTTCGCTCAATAATTTCTTGCAAACCACTGTCACATAATCTCTTCAGTCACAAAAAATGTGTACTCTTAGAATTGCCTGAAAAGTGGAAATAGCTGATTAAATTAGCACGATTGCTTTGTAGAGACCATTACTTTCTTAAAACAAAGTTTTATTGATTGAGAGACTTTTTAAAAAAAACGAAGAGGATTACATAAGGTGACGTTACCTTAATTTGCAATCTTTTTAAATTCAAAATTTTAGATGCAGCCTATTAAATGCATATGTTTAAATTTTGAATTATAAAATACTCGAGGTACTACGCACGCTCTCATTGGTCGATAGGTGTGTTTAGCGGAGAGTATGTAAACACGGTTCTGACGTTTTAGATCTGCGCGTATTCTTGAGAAATATTTTATAAAAGCAATAGAGCACTTTTTCCGTGTTTACATAACGTCATCTAAACACTTGGGGGCTTGGAAGAATTCTTTAAAGTTACGCAAACCCTCGACTGCGTCTCGGGTTTGCATAACTGTCTCGAATTCTCCGATCCCCTCGTGTTTAGATGATGCTATGTAAACACGGAAAAAGTGCTCTATTGCTTAAATGTTCAAACCAACACGAGATCCGCGCTTTACTTGGCCGGAGTTTTCTTCAGTCTATTAAAAGGAATGCCTTGGCAATCTTAGTAATCCATCACGAACGCTTTTCTACTTGTAGTATCCAGTTTGACCTAACTCTGCGCAAAAAGCTAAATATTCGGGGCCCGAAATCGCCCCAATACGAAAAATAGACCTAAATATTCCGAGGTATACTTGAAATACATCTGAATATCCTATTACGGGTGGAAACAACTCCGGGTTTTTTCTGACTACAGAAAATACATCACAACTACATCAAAGAACACACTTGAATATTCTAGTTGAAAGTCACGTTTTTCTTGCGCACATGCTTGAATATATAATGGACAGCTAATGACCTCTAAAAATTCACATGTCTATGCTTGGAAACTCCAGGGGTGTCTCGAAAAACGCAGTCCACAGACCGCAGTCTGCATTTTCGAGGTCTGTGTTTTCGAGACACCCGAAACTCTAGGTGTCAGATCATATCACGAATCGCGTGCGCCTTGGATACTAGCTGACACTCTGGGATTCTAAGGCGTCACGTAACGATTGCTTTAATTTTAATGCAGAAAAATTTTGCCGCATTACAGCTTGACACGGAAAGGAATACGTTTGCTATATTCCGCACTTCGTTGTTCCAAACTACTTAGAGTTACTTTCTCAGTGTCATCAATACTTTCAATCTGGGACACATTTTTTTTCATCTCCTTTGTTGTTCACGATCATTTTAGCGATGTCTGATCAACATGAGTTCACCACGGTTTCGTTTGTCAAACTAGAACATGTTTACAAATTACGAATTGTGCACTGATTGGACGCTATCGATCGCCACTATGTAAATAGTTCCATCCTGCAGCCAAAATAATACTGTTTCGAAAAACCGCGTGACAGTTGTTTTGTCCTTCATTCCTTCACCAGGACAATTCTGAGGTCAACTGATTGTGCACTGCAAGTCCCAATGCACTGTCCAGAACAGATATTTTAAGCCTCCATGCCAGTGCCTGTAAAAAGACCGTAGGTGATTTTGGACATGATATCATACATGGAACGCCGACTACACTTTATTGTTTTTCAGGCCGAGGCTGAATATTCTTATTTTTCTGCCAATTTTAGGCTGAAAATATCCCTGTGAATATTTTAGGATTATAGCGTAAGACATTTCTGTTTACGAATGTATTTGGGGTCTGGATGATGTTAAGGTAATTTGGCAGCCCGCCTGCAGGCAATAATTAAAGCCTTCGTGATATGACGCACATAACATATTGCAGAAATGTAACTTTATTAGCATCGAACATACGGCTAGTGCTGTTTCTGTTGATTTTTGGCCAGTTTTGCCGTTTAGAGAAAGGAGGAACTTTATACGGCTTAGTTAAAAAATATCATTAGCTATCATTGTGTTGTATTCACAAATTTTCAGCACAAAAAATTAAATTCTTTTCAAAATCTAAGCCTCCGGTTTATTCTTAAAATACTCTTAAAATTTCGCAAATTTCAACCTCGATATTCTTATAAAACATATTATAATTAAAAGAAAGAGTGCATCGCAATTGCGGCCACGGCGAGGAGAAAAAGTGGATTATAAAACGTGGTCTATTTTGTGTACAAATTGTTTAATTAAGCATGCGCAACCACGGAGGATCGATGATCCTGCTGGTAGAGTGATCTAATAGGCTTGTCATAGAAACTATGGTCGTGTTCTATTGGGATCAACCGTGTCAACGTATACTACCGTAACCGGTTTGGATTGATAAGGTTAACGTTTCTTAATAGAACACTTTTCCAACCGTTTTCGGTTGCGACGCAAAATTCCTAGGAATAATCCTTACGCGAGCAACAATCTCGCGACATAGTCACACAAATGGCTTTTCAACCGTTTCAACCTGGTTTGAGGCCGGTTGAAAAAGTTGATCAACCAAACCAACCGGAAACGGTTTCTCCCCAATAGAACACGAAGAAACTCGTATTTTATAAATTGTGAGTACAAATAAATGGTTGTTGTTGTTGTTGTTGTTGTTGTCGACCAACCCAACCAGCCAGAAACGGTTGATCCCAATAGAACACGACCTATAGTACACCTTTAAAAAATCATCCTACGTGGGATCGGTCTCTGCTTTTATATTCTCTATTTTGTCTGCATTTTTTATGAATGTAAACCGGTAAAAGTAGCTTCACCAGGCCAGAGTGCAAAGGAATAAGAGGACGAGGAATTAAAACAAATAATTTCACAGACGTTTCAGGAGTACTGTTTAGAAATTTTGCCTGTTAAAACTGGCTAGTGCTAGAAGAAAAGTGTATTTGTAAAGGAAACCTAATTTCTCAGTTGTGTAAGCTTTGTTTTCCACGTTCAGTACCCTGAACGTGTGAAATAGAGTTTACTCAACTGAGTATCGCATTCTTTTCAAAGTCTGCCAATCGAATTTAGACCCATAACTTCAAGATTTCTATTTAGCATAAGCTTAAGTGAACATTTTTACTAATTTTGTACGCCTTGTTTTTACCCAGTTTCACCTTTTTTTTAATCTTATTTTCCCTATAGTTTCTTTTACAGAACCCCTCTGATAACAGTGTTGAATACACTGATGGGTCATCCTGTTTATATATCCTGTTATATTTTTTCGAGGGCGTTGGGGGGCTGGGCGATTTCAGTAAACTGAAAACTCCCGCAGAACAAAAACTGGTGGAAAAAAAAAATCGTGCGAGGGGAGGCATGGGGAAAAATCGAGCAAGTGCTATTTACTATCCAGGTCCTGTTAAAAGGAATTCTTTCACAGGTTGTTGCCCACCCAAAAAATCCTACAGAACCTAAAGGTGAGAAAAAAATTACCTTATTACATGAAATTTTCGCGACACGTTAATTTCGCGATTTTGAGGTTCGCATATTTCGCGACACCTTAATTTCGCGATTTTGCGAAAATTTTGCATTTTGACTCACTTTAATTTC
>Ga0126338_10000019_pt1:25000-44176 | contig 44176 bp, 12 predicted proteins | sample OrbCmetagenome_2_FD_92529 | JGI IMG/M metagenome (GOLD analysis project Ga0126338, IMG submission 92529) | Coral microbial communities from Petempiche,Puerto Morelos, Mexico - Orbicella C C metagenome | ecosystem: Host-associated > Invertebrates > Cnidaria > Coral | place... | reverse complement strand
TGGCTCTGCCATATGGCTCTGCCAAAGCTCTTAGCAAAAATTGTCATATTTTCAATTTGGTAAACGTGGGTGCACTCAAAAACATTAAAATTTTATTGACCACAGAGTGTCAATCACATAGCGAGAGAGTTCAAAGCGAGATCAAATTTACTTTATTGACGTTTTCCTTCACATCACGGCGTGTAAATTTAAAAATCTGACAGTTTTCTCAGCTGGCAAAACTTTTTCCTGCTTCGAAGCAGGAGGCCGGCGCCCTTTAAGTTTGGTAAGGTTCGACAAAATTTGGTAGGAAAAAAATCACGGTGGGCACAGATTTTTTCGCAAAATTAACACTGACATTTGCCTATTTGCATGCGTACGGGCCCAAAGTCGCATTATTCGGTTGCATACATTTTAGGTTGATCTGATTTTTATTTAATGCATTTCTTGCTTCAGTCATAGCAGCTTACCAACGAATCAACGTTCTCACTTTTAGAAACTGCTCGTCATACCCAAAGAAAGAGAATCAACCCGAAGTCACATGGAAAAGTTGTGTCCAGAGGCAAACACAGAATCTTCGGAATAAAGCAGGAACCTCTCGACGAGAAAACTCCATCTCGTAAGCAATTGGCATACAACGAGGCGAGCAGTTCTCTGATAAAGAATAAGCTAGACGATAGTCTAGGAAGAATTCCCTGGAGTAACAATCAGCAAGACGTAGCTTCTTATGTTGACGGAGCAGGAGGCTTATCACAACAGAAGCTGATGTCCATCATGAATCAGTTAACCAATGACATCAGAGTGAACGGTCGGAGGATTACTCCACTCCAAACGCAAATAGTACAGCAATCATCAAATGGCATAATCAACCCGACATCACCCATGAGCGACATGCAGGATGAGATGCAACCTGATATGCAAAACAACGTGCAAGATGATTTGGAGAGCAATAAGCCAAATGACATGCAGAATGACATGGCTGGGAATGAAATTAAACCTATAGTAATACCAATGAACCAGAATTCGAAGGGAAGTAATGGTGAACAAGCGACGAGACCTGGAATGTTTGAGCGATTAATGTTTGGTGGACTCTCCCAGATTATGGGAGGAGGAGGAGGAGGAGGAGGAGGAGGAGAAGGAGCAGGAGGAACGGAGAATAAGGGCTACTCTGATTTTGGTGGTGGAATGACTAACGTACCTGGATTATCATTCGGAGGACCTAACAACAATGGAGTCATCAACCTTATGGAAAGCGAAAATGGACTTAAGCCAATGAGTGGAATGAGAGGTATGAATGGAATGGGAGGTATGAATGGAATGCATGGTATGACGAATGGCATGGGTATGATTATGAATGGAATGGGTCGAATGAGGGGACGAACGTGGGGAGGAGGCTCATTTTTCTCCAGGAGAGGAGAAACCATTTCCCACAAGCAGAAAGCGCGACCAAAACACAAGTCATTTGACCAGAAGGCCAAGACGACATTCTCCACATCAAACAAACAGGCAAATAAAACCCATCAAGCTATTCCTGACGTAAGAATACACATTGACCCAAGTCACGGAATTAAGCAAGACATTATACCATCAATTCCTAATGATTCAGTATCTGGAAAAAGATCTCATTCAACTTCAAAATTAGAAGTAGAAGATTAAAAGAAGACCGTACGTTTGTAACTGAACATTCAGTAAGGTGGACCAAACGAGGGACTTGCTGGTGAATAGTAGTTGATATGTCAATTTTGCAATGTTTCCTGTTTTAATTTCATGAATTAAAACAAGACTTGATTCAGGTCTCTAACAGATACTTAAAAAGCCAAAAAGGCAGATCTGGAACTTTATTTAATATTTTTAATATAAAATACAGGAGTAAAGATGAATTATAAACACCTTGAAAATGTTTGCTTCTTTCAGTTTAAGTGTCAAGTCTGTGAACTAGCTAGGTGTAGCTAAGCGCACTGATCACTACAAACAAACATTTTTTAAACAAATTTACTCGTAAACAATATATATGGACTCTTCGAAACTGTTCGAATGCTACACTGTAGAAGCGTGTTAGTTTCCTTACGATTTGTGTAAGAGGTCAGAAAAATGTGCAAAGGGAGACATCGATCGTATGAAGACCAAATTCCCCAAATCGTCTCCATTACCTTATATTTAACTTTTTTATGTTTATTGAGTAATCCATAATAAACAAACTTCATGAAAATTGGACCTGCGCTGTTAAACTACTTTGAAGTGAACACTAATAGCAAAAGCGTCATAATTATTCCTATAATTTCAATCTTAGAGAGGATAGAGAACTTTTTATAACATGGGGTTCTATGCCTGCTGCATCTGTATCTGTCCTCAAAGGCCAAAATGTATTTTTGTGCTAAACAATTCAAACCGAACCGGGTAATGTTGGGAGGTTACTAATGAGCTAAGTGAATTGTTTTGGTTACATTGAAATGGGACAAGGAGACGATCTCAGCCAAATGCATTTTTAAGCTGCCATTTACTGACGTTCTCATGATATCCATTTGAGCAGTCGTTTTATCTTGATCTTTCGAATGCCATTCATAAAGTGAAGTTAAAATACACAACTCTTTCTTTTCCTCAAGAATTAACCGAAATAACCGAAATTAAAACATCACAAATATCAGTTGTATACCTCTAGTTTAGTCAGTGACAATTAAACTACATTTAAGAAATAGAAAGCATGTACCGTGTTTCTATCGAGTTATAGAAACACGAAAGGAAGTTTGGGAGAACGAGAAATGCTGTTTCCACAGCTTTTTCGAGTTCTCCCAAACTTCCTTTCGTGTTTCTAGAACTCGATAGAAACACGGAGAACATGTTTTCTATTTCTTTTAGAAAACACCGAGACGAAAAAAACTGAGGAAAAACAGCTTGTTTACTTTGATCATCAAAATTCTCTTTGCTCGCACCATCATTACTTTAACAGCTCGTGCTAGTTCTGTGTTTCCATCGAGTTATCGAAACACGATTTTTAACCAATCAGCGCGCGTATTTTCTTAGGACTGTTTTCTAATCCTTTATGGAGAAGTCCACAAAGTTTATTTAAAATAAACTGACATGAGATATTGATGAGACGACAAAATGCATTAGTTTTAAAAATAAATCACAACAGTGTCGGTAAACAGGCAGAAATTCAAATTTATCAGAGCGAAATCACTCCTTACTTGGAAATACCATACTGAAACTTGTCCAGATTTGTGTTTACTTTTCAGATCTTGAGACTTCTCTATGCGCATTTTATTCTCTATTTTCATCCAGAAATTAGAGGTGTATTGTGGGGTAATTAAGAAGTCCTTCAGATACTGTAAGGATAAAGTTGAAGTAGTTCCTGATCACCTTGATACTGTGTCCCTTCAATATCTCTTTCTTCAGACTAGTAACTAGTTTCAAATGATTGGCAAGTAAAGTGACAAAAACACATGTCAGAGACATCAGCGATAGCACTTGTAAACGTCCAATTTAGAACGATGCATGCGAAAAAAAGACAGTGTTCGATAACTTCATTACAGAGTCGTTATCCATCATGAATTACCTGATTCTCTAAAGCAAGACGTTCTCCTGGTTTGATCAAGTATGCCCTTTTCCTCCAGAGATGTTTGCACCATCAGACAGGGATTCATGTCAAATCAGAGCGTATGTGCTCCATTGTTGTTTCACTTGTATTTATAAGTGATTGCTGAGTGACTACCTTGTATCATTTTTTTTTTCAATTAGTCGGTGAAAGAATTAAAAACCCAACGATTCTCGCGCCAAGGCGCAAGCTAACCAAATATACCGTCAAATCCGTTGTGTTTTGCGGGTACCTTATTGTTGGTGAGGTTTGCAAAGCACTCACATGACTTGAGTGAACAATCAAGAAGCGTATTAAGTTCTGTTAAAAACGTCAAATGGTATGGTAGTTTTCATTGTTGGACCTGGGCGACAGACACGTTTTAGTAGTTAATTATTCATTGCCAAGCCAAAGAAGAAAATCTCTCCAAATAGAGTATGACGTCATTCCATCAACATCTCCAAGAACGAGGAACCCAATGTTTCCTAGATTTGTGCTGGTTATATGGCCGACCAGTGTTCTATTGAAAGAGAAATAATTGTATTTTCACTTTAAACTTCTGTTAAAGCTTAATTACTGGGCAAGGTAAGAAAAAGCTCCATGTTATGATTCTTCACAACAGCCATTCACCTTATCCCAAAGAAGTGCATTTATTTATTATTCGATACTAAGGAAAAATTTTAGACTATGTAAAATCAAATACTAACAGTAGAAAAAGAGCACACATAGAAGTGGACCTGATTTGAAGATTTCGGCTGTGGGATGAGGACCAAAATTGAAGTTCTGACTCGATTCGGTTTAGTAGGTTTGTGATCACTTGGCCTCAGCGACACTGATGTAAATTCTTTATTCTACCTGTTTGCCTAAAAATCGCTCTTGAAAAATGACCTTTGAAGAGAGTTCTTAAAAAATACCTGTTACAAATTAAGTTAGCTAAAATAGTTCAACAGGAGACAGTGAAGAAAAAGAGTCAAAAATCTTGTGTCAAAAAAACTACAGGCACAGGAAGCCATTTTGCTTCTTTTCACGAGTTGTTCATCTTCATATGTTTCGTGCTTGATTACACCCAGACTGGCTCAATATCTTCTTGTTTCTTGCTATGTTTTCTAATAGTTGACGAAAGCTACCATGCTACTTAACTGAACGATGACAGAAAACAAAATTATATTTCTTCTGAGCGTGGTACTATACATTGCTGCTGGAACATCCATGACAACAGGTACGTTAAAATTCACCCATCTGTTGAATAAAAACTGGCGTTAATTTGTTTTTTTGGAATAGGGAAGTCATCGGTTTTCGAAAATAACTAACTATTCTGCAATGTCTAGAATGACTGTTACGTGGAAATTATCAGATGAGGTCTTATTCAGTTTTTAGTGCCGTCCGGAATCAATCTTGAATTCTACGTTGAATGTCAACATCGTGCAAAGTTTTTTAAAACTTATTGGCTCAAAGGAAACCACATTTTGAAATCGAGCTCAAAGATTTGGCATTTACTCTTTCATACATTTTTCCAATAACCACCTATTATGTCGTTATCCTAGATCAAAATGGTAATTCTACAACAGAGGTTGCACGACAATTTATTCTTCCTCCGAGGATCCGGCAGATGCCTTTATCAGGCACAATATCGGACAACAATCCATCAGTGCTCGCCTATAGTGGGCTCCCAGGATCAAGTACTGAGGTAACTGCTCAACAGGTTGAGAATCAAATTGACCAGTTGAACAGGCTTAGCCAACAGCTTCGTGGATTGCCCCAGTCGCCATCAATTCAGGAGACAACCAAAGGATCACAGATACCGCTTTCCAACTATGTCCCACAAATCAGCAGAGAAACAGCCCAGAGTGGCCTAGGGAGACCACTGGAAGCTGTTCCGAATTATGTCAAAAATGTTGCAAGAAACCCTTTAACAGGACCCAATGGACTAACAAAGGATGTTCTATCAGACCTGATGTTTGGCAATCTCAAAAGTTTGGCATCCATGGGTGGCTTAAGCAGCGTCAACACTCCAGTGGAAGAGAACACAATGTCAACACAAATGTTTGGAAATTCTGGATTAAGTGCATTTAATAATCCCCTACTTGAAGAAAAGTTGACAGACTCGCAGCCAGGAAACCTAGGTATGGACCTACCCCTCCCACCAAATGAAAATATGGATTTTAATGATCTGCCTATCAATGATTTCGACAACCTGAAAGATTTATCCTTTCTTCGATCAAGACATCACACTAAGAGTAAGCGAAAAAAGAAAAATAATAAATCGGACGTTGTTACAAAGCTACTGTTAACGTTATTGGTTGACAAGTTAAAAGACATATACGAAATGGACAAAATGAATAGCACTCAACGAAAAACACTAAAATTGGACTCATCTACCATAGGAAAAATTGAAAGCACTTTGAATGAACGTAGCAGTTCCGCTTCAAACAACAAAAGCCATTCTGGAAAATACGGTGAAAAAGAGGCCAAAATATCTGAACCTTTTGACACTAATCTTTCCTTTCCACTGACGTTTTCTGACACGAAAGGGGCTCAGGAATCGCTCGTCGACTCCCCGAAAAAAAGTGATAAAGAAGGCAGTTCTTTACTGGATGTCGACACAAAGAACATCGAGAACATAATAAAAGGTATTGAAAACGGCAGAACCGATCCGAAGTCGACCTCAACCAAGGAAAACAGCAGAGTCAATATTGAAGGGCTCAACGCCGATCCCGGAAACAGTCCGCTGGAAATTTCCCAAAAAACAACGAAGACACTCAATAATGACGATTTGAGGCTCGTTCAAACGGGCTCTGCCTCTGCGTTTCATCGTGTGAAAATAGATCCAGTGGGTGTACTAGGAAAGAGTGCAACTATTCCGAGCATTTCGGACTATCATCCGACCATAGATGTACCAAAAATAACCTCTTCTTCTGAAGGAATGTTCGAAGTACACACCGACAAAGCTACAGTATCAGCGTTACCTACGTTTTCTATTTCATCTCTGTTAAACCAAGAAATCCCTGGAAATGTTAAAGGTAGTGATCGAGTTCTTAACACAAATCTGGAAAAGGAAGTCAGCAATGCTGGAATGGATGTGACTGACTCAACATCGGCAAAACTACCAGTCACCAGTACAGCAATGGAAGCTAATCCAAAAGATACAACAACAAGCACTGGTGAAACTGATAGTACAAACTACCTCGAAGCTTCTAGAGTTCTTGGAGCGGTTTTCAACAAAGTGAAGGATCCACTGGCAAGGAAAAGTGTCGAAGTTGCCATCAAAGCTATGCTAAAGTTAATGAAGTCAGACAACACCTATTCCAAAAAGCACTCGGTACCATCAATGAAGAGGTCATGGGTGCTTCAGGAAAAGGTCAAAAAGCTGATGAAAACAATTCATGAACTTTCCGAGACAGTCCATCCTGTAGACGAGGAAGTTTCAAATTCGAAGAAAAAGCATTGGCATGCCAAGAACAGGTTCTATAATAAACGTTTGTCGCAAAGACATACAATCCGTCACAGGCCACATCACAAACGTCATCATCATCATCATCATCATCATCATCATCATCATCATCATAAAAGGACATATTCAAAGTATTAGGGAAACTTTGCACTTTATGTCAGGAGCAGTTTAAAATGTTTTTTTAAAATACACTTAATGTTTAACTGCCGGCTTCATCTATAGTCAAGTTAAGGTGGCTGGTAACGATTGACAGCACAAAAAGACACGATCAACAGGTTACCATAGCAATCCTTTTTACTACTGAATATTCATTAGCATGTACGTTTAAACAGGAGATTTTTCATACTTTTAAAATTAAAACAATTAAATGGAAGGGTTTCAGAGACGCGCTTAACCTTCGAATATTTAGGTGGCCGTTCAGCTAACATCAACCCATCATAGACCAAGGCTGTAAATCCTTACCAGCCTCTTTAATCTAATGAAAATACAGGGAACAGATTTACATATTTATTTCATCAACATTTGAACAAGCCTTTGATATTTTTAAATCAATCTTTATATTAGTAGAGTTAATGAAGATGTACATTGAAGATATTTTTATGCTTTGTATCCTTTATTTAGAGACTGAACGTTTCTGGCGTTTTCTCTCTTAAATAAAACTATCCAGTGTAAGAAAAACGGAGGCCATTTAAAGCTATCGGAAGCGACTATGTACATCATCGTGAACGAGTTGTGTTGTCTATCAAGACAATGCATTTCTAGCCTTCTGAACTGATTCTCAGTTACCAGACATCATACCTGGGAAAATGAGCGCGGTAAGTGTCGCTTAGTTCTTTTGGAGGTTAAGGAAAGTTCCGTCGGAAAATCGCTTGAATTAAAGAACAAGAGATTTGGTGGAGATAATACCTCAGAAATAAGGAAATGATGGGTGATGCGTTCCCGGAAAGTCACACATTTTCACAATTAACTCCGAACCTACTCCTTAATCTACCGACTTGCCCATGGCGTAAAATCTTCAGCAAGGCTGTTATTTCGGATCTTCTCCTTACCCTTTGGCGTTCGTCACAATTTCCCCGAATATAGACGACTTTTCAGGAGGTTGTGGAAGGTTAATTTGGAAGAAAATTTTCATCTTGCTTACTTTCCTGAGATTAAGCTCAAAAGTGAATAACGCACCACAAAATCACTTTGTTTACCAAACTTTCCACGTTGTCTTGTCGATTAAAATAATTATTCTAAACACCCTTGTTGGACACGTGGTCGGGATGATTATCACAAACTTAGCGGCCCTCGGCACCTCGTTTTTCATTTATCTCTTCGTATCCAACGCGGGATCTTAATAATTCTTAATTGTTTCCCTCAAATAAATACCGATATTTTGTGGCCCCCATCCGGGGTAATACATTATCATCTTAAATCGTCAAAGATTGCTGCAGTTTACTTGTTAGATTGAGCATATTTAGGCCACTCCAAAAATATGTCGAGTCCCAATAATGAAAGCAACTTTTAAAAATGGCTTCAAGTTAACATTTTTTCAGGTGATTCCTCAGAAACAAAACGATTTCTTTGAACCTTTCCCCAAATATTCCCTTCCAAGGATCGTTTTGGGAAGGAATGTCCACTTTCCAAATGGCAACGTTTGTTAAGGAAATACTTGAAAAAAAACTTGATAGGTAGAGTCTCGAGCATATAGAACAATGTAATATGGAACACATTGAGGAGGTCGGCGCCCTTGGTTTCTGAATAAGAGGAATACATGTATGTGATAATCAAGTGTGCAGTTACAAAAGGCACTTTGAAGAAGTGGCAGAGACTTTCCAAATTCAAACACCCAGTCAAGAGAGGAATGAGGAGAATAAGTATTAATTTTTAGAGGCATTTCTCTGGCGGGCCAGAGGCCTAGAGCACCCACTATTCTGGTACCCTAACTGCACAATGACCTACTTTGCCTCGCTATATTTTGGAAATGCAAACTCTGTTTAGGAATTTCTCCTCATTTATCTCTGAAATTTGCAGTTAAGATCATGTGAAGGAGATTATTACTGCAGGCATTCGGGGAACGCCCACTATTATTCTCACATTGGTTCCCATGACAATTATCACTAACGGTCTGATGGACTAAAAAAACCTTTAATTTACAATCCGAGGACGATATTCTGGTTCCAGTGAAAACGCAGGATTCGTTTCTTTTATTATCTAATTCGTGACCGGGAAATTTCTTGACACCACAAGACTAGAACGGCTTGCTCGTGATATTTCGTTTTTGTTCTCTTATTTCCTAATAAAATCAGATAGCCCAAGATACCGTGTATCTATTTCAAATAGAATTTTAACATCTAATTCCAGAACAAATTATCTTATTTTACGAAATGGCGTCTTTTTAAATTTCAAAAGGTAACAGGTTGCTTAATGAACCATCAGGCCTGTCTTTGCTGTGTATTGGTGGTCGAGTAGATACCAACTAAGTCAACATTTCACGGACCTTCCCACATTTAATTTAAAAACGTACCTCCCTTTTGTCGTGAATGAGCCAATGCGGGCTCAGTTAGAATGTGGCGTGAGTTTCAGATTTTGTCCTTTCGTTATTAAGATTAAAGTGTTTTATTCTTGAATTGGTTGTCAATTTAAAAGAAATTTGCCTACCTGCGCGTTCTGCTTTTCTGATTTTGAATGTTCTCGATATACATTGCATAAAAAAGAAATTTCACACATAAACAAACAAAGATAAAGTACGCGTTTTCTAACCTATATAAAAACCTCAAAACACCAATGGCAAGCGAAGAAAGCAACTAACCCATGCATAACTAATGGTGTGCCTCTTACATCATTTGAGTTGACAGCAAATACCATCATCATATTACGACCACAGACGTTCTGATAATAATCATGGCTTCAAAATGGTTTTCGATGCCCATTGAATTTTCTTTAAATGGCCTGCTGTTGGAGCAATAACTTGTAACATGTAGTAGCACGAATGACTTGTCGTTCCACCGATATTAAAGGTAAGAAAGATACTTCCTTGTATCACGATGGTAATGATGGACAAATGTTACCTATTTTTATTTATTAGTAATTAAGTTATTCTTATCTGATCAGAGCATCTCAACTTCTCTCTTTAACTGAATTTGCTAATACAAGAAGCTAATTTTCCAGATATGATAAGTTTAGATTTAGTTTATTATCCTTAATTTAAGTAGGGTTTTAAGGTTCTATTAAAATTTGAAGGTTTACGATTTTGATAACCTCGTGCGCGTTTCGATTTTTCCGCTGTAAAGTAGCCAACTGATCTTCTAAATACGACAAACGACAACCTTCCTAAATACCGCTTACTCAGCCACTATTGATATATTACACGGTAACTGCAGTTGACTGCGGGTGAAGACCATCGTCTGTCGAGTAGCTAATTGATTACTGATTTTCTCTTTCGCTTTTATTTTTGCAGGAAACAGTTAGAATGAAGTTTACGTTAACAACAGCTGTTTTGATTTCCTTACATGGACTGCTTTGCAATGGTAAGAATTCTACAGTGTACATCTAGCTATTTTGTCTCGAAAACAAATGAACGTTGGTCGATACTCCTAGATAAAGGAAATATAACTGCTCATTGTAAACCGATATATAATTTATTTGTTTATAGGGCTTCGGAATCACGAAGAGAAAATCGTAAGAGCAAACAAATTGACTCGATTTTTCCAGGAAAACAACAGCAGTCTGTCTACAATGGAAAACTACACCAAAAAAGTCGATAAGGAGACAGACAAACATGAGTCACGTGTGATAAATGCTACAGCCGAGAAAGACGAAGATCCGAAGGGTGTTAAACTAATCTCCAAAATTAAAAACTTTGAAACACAGAAAGAAACAAAGCAAAAGGATCAGACAAAGCATTCGCCAATCTCTAAGCAAGCTCTAAATGAAACTGTAAGTAGCAACACGACACACACAGAAATCAACAAAACTCGACACAAGAAAACTAACAAAGATGAAAAGAAACAAAAAGCTGTCATTCGTCAAATGTTATGCGAGCTTTTCAATATTTCAAGAAAGAGCGAGGCCTGCAAAGACATGCACCATTCCAAGAAGGCAATGATATGGCCAACCAAAATGATACCATGGTTAAGAAAGGTGCTAATTAACAAGCTTAATCGCGGATTCAACAATCGCATGTCTTTCATGGATAACTTGGAAGATCCTACAGAGTCGCAGTTCAACGGTAGAGGCGTGTCTGACAACTGGGATGGTAATCCCTTTCTAAATATGCATAGGAAACATCGCCACGGTCTCAAAATGGTTCCTTTGTTAAAGTCATTGAAGGCAAAGTTGTATGGTCAAAGACCGCCTGGTGATTTCGGGAGTCTTAACGATGCTTTAAATGGCGAAGGACTCAATGGATTTGGACCTATGCCGACTCAAAGCAGCTCGCACCTTATTCATCAAATTCTAGGTCAGGCCTTAGGAAGTTCAGACAGAAATTCAGTTTTAAACGAAATGATGCAAGAGTTTCTTCTTGCAAACAACCGCGAAGAAAGCGAAGGTAACGAAGGATTTGCTGACTTCGCAGGAAGAAATAGCCTTTCTCAACTTAACAATGGTCTTCAGAGTTCTCCAGTCCTACCAGAACCCAGCCAAGGTATCGGTATGGGGCAATTAGGTGCCATGAACATGTTTCAAGGTAATATGAGATCACCTTTGGCGTCGGAACAACCTATTCATGCTCAAATGTTAGACAACGGTGCCATAGCACCGATGTCCAGTCAGTCAATAGTCAACTCCCCCGCCTCGTCCTTTTTCGGGGGTCGTTCTCCCATAGACAGGTCCGGGCTTATCGGAAGCCCCCTTAGAATGGCAACTATGTCTGCCACGTCAATCAGCTCGCCAACATCAAGAAGTTCTCAACTTCAAAACTCTGTCCTACAAGCATCCCAGCGTGGAGGTTCACTTCTGCAAAGAGCTGGCGGATTTGACACCCCAATATCGTCATCCGTGTTAGAGCACACGGCAAACCCAACTCAGCGGATGTATACTGAAGGTGAAGAAGAGGAGCAAGACATTTCAAGCCAGGAAGGCAACTTCATTGAGCGGGATGAAGCCAATGAAAGGCGTTTGCCACTGCGTCAACCAGTGGGTCATAATATGGTTATGGAAGAAATTAGTGACAATATGGCAAGAGGCGTCAACCTTCCAGTGCAAAATAACCCGGATCTAAATCGTATGTTAAAGTTACGGTCTAACTTTCGATCAACAGGGAGCCCTGTCATATCAAGAGTGTCTCGTCTTGAACTTGATAATAATTTAGAACATAGACTACGTCTGCCAGTTGCCTCCAACACGATGGGAATGGCTTCTGTCTTATCCAAGGATGAAGACGCCATAAATTTCGAAGATTTGAACAATGAACGTTCACTTGCATTCAGGAGGGGAAAAGTCTTAAAGGGAATAGGCAATTCGCATTTGCTTCCTAACGAATCTAAAACAATCCATGATAAAGCGAGCAAAGCCAAGAATGGTTGAAAATCCCGTCACACATAAAATAAAACCTCGTTACTTTTGGCCTAAATCTAAGATCTTAGATAAATTGTTTCCACGACAAACTGTATTAACCTCCTACTAACCGAGTGCGAGGGCCGTACTGGGGGATATTGGTCCGAGGACGGGTCAATATTTCGCAATACGGCTCGAGCAAGCTAGGTTAATAAGTAGCTTATTATATGGCTCCCCAACCTTGAATTCGTCAGCTTTCAAAAACAAAAAATACACGGCTTATGACGGTTTCTATGGAAACGTTGCGTGTGGCAAAATCTCATCCAAGAAAGAACCAATCAGAACGTCCGGATCTGCCTCAATACTTTCTTGCCATGTGATAATTGTGTTTAATTTTGTATATTTGTTCAAAAAGTATCAAGATAAAGTGAGATTAGTGAGGAACTAAATCAAATGGCTTTGGTCGAAAGCAAACAAGAATATAGTGTAAATTAAGGGCAAAGATCTGCCCTTGATCCCTATGAACAGGTCACTTAATTAATAGAGAAAGCATGTAACGCATGGAGAATTGAAATCAGCGTCGTTTCTGGAGATACAGAACTGCGATATGTTCTTTAATATAATCGTGGGATTTTTATTTCACACTCAACGAGCTAGGGATAGCTGGGTTATATTTTTGATTTCGCACCACAAGTAGAGATTAATCATCATCAATCATCATTCACCAGCTTATCTTGAGCGTATAAATTAGAAATTTATAAGCTTTATTATAAGCTTTATGAAATTTTAAAGAACACGATGTTTCGATCAATTTCAGCTGTTTTAAAGGAATTTCAAAAACTGTCAAGGAGCGGCAAGTTGATTGAAATAAGGAATTAAAAGATATCCTGTTGTAATTTCAAGGGCCCGTCTTTCGGGTGCTATTGCAGTCATAGTCAAGGTATACCAGCCACAGTCACATTACCTTATTTGTCAGTATACCTCTACTTCACCTAATCAAAGGCTTGCTGATCTTTCTCATGTGAAAGAGTTTTATTTTTTAATTTTACATTTTCTAACGAAATAAAATTTTTTTCTGCCACCTTTGGCTGTGTAAAGCCGTCTACCAACTCTAAATATAAACAGACGTGTGAATAATAACGAGATATAGTTTTTTGCCTACCGGGAAAATACATACACATCGTAATGCTGAATGGAGCGCGCCGGCCAGAGGGTGAATACCTAACTTTATTTCTTCTAAAAATGATGTGAAATGTCAAAGAAGTCATAACTTCTCCCGAAAATAACCTCACCTCATTTAAAACAAATATAAGCTTAGGCTTTGTAACGAACTTGTAAGATATAAAACTTCCCTACCAATCCCAGCCTAACAAACAATATCCCCTTTATTTATTCCAGACTATGACAGCCTCACCATAACGTATCGAGTCTCCAGACCTTTGTTGTAAAGCTAAGTGTCAAAAGGAAATTTTCTCATTGGAGATTGTTTTAGCTCGGTTACACCTATTTTACTTCAATAAATTATGCTACGGTAGTTGCTCCAGGGGGAGGGAGAGCCAAATGCAAAATGTTTCTTTGAAGACAAGAACACCGGCCCAACAGTGCCAATTAACCCTTTGGTAGACCGGAGGCGACCAAAAATTGTAATACGCATCAAGGATACGTTTTTCACCTACACTGAGGTGCATGCACACCACACAATAGACCATATTCATATTCTCGGCATTGGACTGAAACTAGCTTGCAACTGAGGCTAATTAGGGGAGTCTCTTCAAATGCAAATGATATTCCCCCGCATGAACCTCCATTGCAATCTAGTTCCAGTCCAATATCAAGAATACGGATATGCTCCATTATAACAGAAAAAGGCTTGATGCAATGTATACAAGCATACCCATGATATGGTTCCCTTCGACAAGTAAAAATTATGTCACTAAACGCACAGGGTACTGGTAACTGGCTCGAATTCTTAGGATAAGTGTAGTCTTAATGCAATTCTAAACTTACGGGTTTTTCCTTTCGAACATGTCTGAAGTCCGTGTCAATCTTTCGGGTCATCGAGCGCAGCAAACCTGCAGTATTCAGTTTCCGGGGGCCGATATGTTTGGGTCGATGCAATCTGGCGCTCCTTCGCACTGACTATGCTTCTAGCATTACTTACAAAGGTCCTGTTCTGTATTTGCTTCTTTCATTTAGTCTCTGAATTTGATTTCCGTACATTTTAAATGTACAAAAGTCACAAAATAATCTCGACGAAAATGAACTCGGGCAATTTTCGAATTCCTTGGCCCGTAACGAAGATACGAAACTTCAAATTTAACCAACCACAGCGACGTACTGGCTGAAAAAAATCACAGATATGTTTACAACCCGCGCAGGGACTAAACTGGTTTAGAACTGTTGATCCAGAATTATTGTAATTACCCAACTGATTAACTGAAGTTCCACAGTTCCTACTCTTCCTGAGTGAAGGCGGTCAAACGCGACTACCCCATCATTTCGCTAGTACCAGTCAGAACCCTGGATCAAAAAGGCATTTTGAGAGTAAAGCGTATCGACCTATTTTTTCTCCACCTTAAGAGATAAAGAGTTCACTGATTTTTTGTTGTCGATGATTAGCATCTCTCGGACAATCTACTTCCCATTAAACATAATAATGTCTACAATTTTAAGAGATAAAATTTGATAAATGCGCATAAATCAAGAGTTTTCAAATGCTTGCATGCATATTCGTTTTATCCATGTCTTGTAACCTTGGTTATTCAAGTCATTCTTGTAATGTTAATTGTAACTTAATAGACGTCGTAGCTTAATGGCTCGGCTAGTGCAACTCATGAACGCTTACGTACTAGCCGAAATGTCTTTGAAATAACAGCTGAAACCAATCAGCGTCAAACCACTGAATTTCAATGCTCTTGTTATGTCGTTCAGCGGATAATTACATGTGGTGTCTCGAAGCGACGGGCAAAAATCTTATAAATAAACAGTATTAATACAATAACATGGAACTTTTCAAGAATTAAAGTACCAATCACGGAAAACCAGGTTTTAGTGACCTTCCTTCCAAGTGAGCAACAAAATGCAATCTGCTGCGTCGAACCTCTTCAAAACCGGCTTGTCCACAACAGAACACCAGCCGGTGAAATTATGTATTTCTCCCAAAAGATCACTGATCCTCAAAGAAATAAATATTTATCACTTCACTACGTTAGAGCTGTTGAGATAATGGAAGTAGAATGCATCTCAAAAACCGGAAGGCAAGAATCGAACATCTTTTAAAATTTTTGGATTATTGAAATTCATGGCTACAAAATGAGGTGAGGTGAATAAAAAATGGTAACTATCAGATAATAGTATTTAGAAATCTTCTTATCGTACACGTGAAATGAGAGCATTTTGACATTTTCAGGTGCTTTGAATATTATATTCTTGAAGACAAGAAAACCATAGTGCTTAATCCACTAACATTTGCCCTGATCAGAGTGCTAAAATACTGCTATTCACAGAAATCGTTGTGAGATGTAAGTCTGTGTGGTTTGTTTTGGCTTATTCTTCACTCTGTGGGCTAGTTATTTTGAAGGCTAGCAAAACAATGTGACACATGTTTGATTTAGTTTTTAAAGCAGGTGGTTGAAGAATTTTGGAAACGTTAAATTCATGAGATAAATCTCCCAACACCTGAGATATTGTTTCGTTCTCATTTAGTCCTTTGTTCCATTCGTGAGTCTACCATATATATTGTTTTACATATCTATATATCTTACTATTACTCTTTAAAGAGCGGAACGTAACATTGTGGTGAACCTGCTGGTCTTTGTCTTGGCGGAGGGACTCTTATTAGTTTCAGCAGGTAAGCATTCACATTTGTGTTTCCACCGACAACTTCTCACTTTTGTTGTGTCCTTAATTTCTAGAACAATTACGTTTCTTTAGTCAAAATATAAAAATAACATGGAAAGCCTACGACGCAACGGAAAAATATCGAATGCTTTGTTAATTTACTCGCAAGCTGTAAGTAACAATAAACGATCAAACGGCGTTGAACCTTTATTGAGTTTACAACCAAGCTCGCCGAATCAATCAATGCACAAATTGCAGCGCCTTTGAATCGAAAATGAAATCAAGACATTGCTAGCTGGAAACAGAAAACCCTCGATATTTGATGAAAGTAGACAGCAGTTTAGAAGAACTTAGGCGCTACCTTGATGCAAGTGTCTTCATTTGTATGATAAAGAGTGACGTCCCTGAGAAATACGAAAGTTTAGGACATCGAGTTAATAAAACAGAAAAATTGTAACGCTTACTAACGCAATTAGTTTAATCTATTACAGGATCTGAATCACCTATACACTCTTTTTCCCCTCACAACAATGGCTTAAAAGAGAAGACAGATTTGTCTCATTCCTTGAAGACAAACGAGAACCTAAAACGGGAGCGTTCTTATAAAGTTAACAACGAATTTGTAAGAAGAATAGCAAACAGATGGTTTGCTACCGAACATAAAGCAAGGAAGCATTCCGAGGTCGCTGATGGGAGTGGTATGGTGGAAGGGAATAGAATGGGTCAACAACATGATAACAGAAACGATGGATCTGTTGGTAAATACGAAACTAATGCATCCACAACCTCTCAAACTCCCCATTTAATTGCTGATTACGGAATTCTAGGAATTTCAGATGACGAAGACAGCGTTAAGTGGGCATCTGATGAGATGAAAAAGGCAGCAGCAAACAAAGAGAGAACTTCAGGGGAAATCCAAAGCACGGAAAATGCCCGAAATGCTTCCCCTATGGCAAATATGTCGAAACAAATCTCAATGAAAGACAGCTCACAGGACTTGGAAACTTCTGTGAAGATAGCACCTGCTAATTCAACTGAAAAAAATGTTGCCAAAGTAAACGATCTTCAGCCTTCCAGTGGTAACATAACTGGAAGAGGAAATAGTACAGACTTACTGTTCCAGGTCACGAATTTGCCCGAAAGTGAGAAAGCTCCGATTGCATTTCGAAATGCGACTTCGGCGGATGGTTCAGAACTAAAAAATATCACAGCAAAGGGAAAGAGGCCTGGCTCTATGATTCATAACACAACTCTGGCAAATGTTCAACAGCTTCTTAAATCTAATACCACTGTTAATCACATGGCACAGCAGTTGAATACAACTCCGGAAATGAAAATAATCAAATACAATGAATCAATTTCAAACGTAGCAATGCATCAGACAGTGTCTGAGGCTGTACAAAATAACGCACCAGGAAATGCAACATCAGAGTCAAAGCTTAGGACAGTAGACAACCAGACAGTGTATACCAGCCTGTTGCCGCAGAAAAACCGAACACAACTCAGTGAGCAGTTTTCGGCGCAAGCGCAAGCTCCTTCGCTTGAAATTAACGTTACAAGTCTGAGAAAAGGTCAATCGTTTGACCTACAGATACCGAGTTCAATACCTTCCAAAGGCTCTTATCAGGATAATCACTTTCACTTTGAGCCAAAAGATACTCTCAGTTCATCTGAATACTCACCAGAGGATTTAGAGAAAAACTCTAACAACAGTTTCTTCCTAAATGCAACTCTTAATATGGTCAGTGCGGAAGAGCAAGAGAAAGTAATGCAACCTGACAAGTTTCTACAAAAGCTCAATTCAGATATACTTGCTTCCAGAGCAGAATCTTTGACAAATAACGAAAACTTGGGTAGTGAGGTTACGGATGAAACTTTTCGCGAAGAATCACCCGCGGGTAGAACTTTTGCAGAAAACCTCTTACAGCCTAATACAAATGAGGCTTTATTAAATCGTAGACCAAGCAGTGTCCAAGGTCAAGAACGTCAGGCGGAGCTACAGCAAGATGAAAGTCTTGCAAGTGCTCTGAATTCCTCTTCAGTTTCGTCTGTTATCTTTTCTGCTAACCGGGCTCTCTTCGATACCGACAAAGAAGTATTCTCGAAGAAAAGCGCTCAAGGTAGATTGAATTCCACAAATACAGAGCAAAGGAATAAGCGAAGTGACCTTCTGCACCACTTTACAAAGAATCGTAAAAACAGTTTGGCTTCAAAGTTACATTCTCCAAGAAAAACTCATACCTTAGGAAAACACGGGAAAAACTATCGAGATGTCACTACACGCCAAGTTATTAATCTTGGTAACCATTTTCTATGGTTCGGTGGCCAGAGTTCAGCTGATGCTAACGGTTTTCCACGCCACAGCACAGCAACAGAAAGTACCCCGTATAATGTCAATGGCTACATCTCAAATTTTCTTAACACAGCAAATGGAAATGAGGTAGCCAGCACAACCAAAGGTTACAAAGCCTTGCAAAACGCGTTAACGTCTATGGAATCCAATCAAGATGGACAAAGTAACCCTTCAAACTCCGACTCTATGTTTGCTTTGCCAAGTGGTAAGGAATGGCAAGACACAGATCAGGGAAAGAGTCCAGCTAGTGTTGTTATTCAGGATAACACTGGAGAACCGGTATATCAGGGAGTTGTTGACATCGTAAAGCTAAATAACACAAAATCTAATGACAGTGTAATTTCTGAATCGGGCAGGCAGAACAACAATGTTTTAATTGGTCAAAAGGATGAAGCGTCAAACAAAGAAAACGAGAGTGATCATAATCAAAACCAGCAAGATTCCTTGAGTAACACAAACAGTAGCAGTCAAACGTCAACTTCTGGTATAGGTGACTCATCA
>Ga0126338_10000019_pt1:0-20000 | contig 44176 bp, 12 predicted proteins | sample OrbCmetagenome_2_FD_92529 | JGI IMG/M metagenome (GOLD analysis project Ga0126338, IMG submission 92529) | Coral microbial communities from Petempiche,Puerto Morelos, Mexico - Orbicella C C metagenome | ecosystem: Host-associated > Invertebrates > Cnidaria > Coral | place... | reverse complement strand
CTGGGAACTGGTCACATTGTGAGTTCTAAATATACCCGTAGATGGTGAAGAATACAAGTGAATATATGAAAGACCCTATACCCATCTACGGGTATATTATCTTCATATCTTTCTCGGCAGTTCAAATATATGGTCTTTCATATATTCACTTGTAATATAACAAAACTAACCTACTTGTCTCCATCATAAACTCTCTGACTTTGAGAAAAGGAAAATCACTTTTCGTTCAAGGGCACTCAAATTGGCTAATTTGCTATCATAAATCCTCCTCGAGGCCGGAAGCCACATCGCACAGAGCCGTTTGAAGTATTTTTACCAACAGAAGTACTAGTTTTTCTTCACTATACATTTTATCGATAAATGAGAGACTGAAAAATTATAAATCTCTATTTGTTGTTTCAAAGACCTAGTCAGGGGCACTAGTGATTGGCCTAGCGACTACTGGATATCAGCTATTATTAAATTCTCAACTTTGAAGACCTTTGAAGAGTGTTTTTCTGATTGATTCACTGAAACTCGATGTCATTTGGTATACACCGTAGCTCGGTTGGAAAATGACGTCGGAAAGTATTGCTTAGCTTAATATTTTGCTCGGGAAGCGAATGTGCAAAGCGAAAACGGCTGAAAACAGCAAATATGGTTGATCAAAATTTCCCAGTTATTTCCCAGATATATGTGTTACTTGTGATATATAAAAGTAATGTGCAGCAAAACGAACACTGCGCCACAATTTTTTCCGCCTTTTCAAACCATCACTTCGTTTAGATCAAACTGAAGCGCCCACTACTTCCAGAAAATAAATAATAATAAAACAATTACTGCACTCGCCTCTGCTGTTGAATACATACATTCTTTTTTTTTTTTTAAATTCTAATTTTTTTTTTTTTTTTACTATTGCATACAATACTAACATTACTTACACTACTAAGACTTCTTACAATGGATACATGCATTCCACGTGAGCCTTTGGAACAATAGTTAACTACCATGTTTGATAAATACGGCTCTACAAAAATTTGGAAGATCTACCGATATTTGGGGTTGTTTTGAATGAACCAAGTATTTCACTCGCCCGTCATAGATAATTATAGCCGACTTGGCGAGCACAGGCCTCGTTGGCGGTCCAGCATTCAACCAAAAAATAATATGGAACACTGGGCCGGGTTGTTCGAAAGTCGGTTAACGCCAACCCAGGATTAAAAGTTAACAAGTACTTTCTTTTTTTGTATAAAAGTGTTTTTCACTGCTTATGTTTTGTGCGCGCAGTTCAGGTTTGAGAATACTCAAACTCAAAACTGTAGAACAAACAATAAAAAACCCCCTAACAACGCTCCATTCAATTTGTTTCCTTAATTATTTGTTCCGTGTCTGAATATGACTAACAACTTAGATCCCAGCAAGAGTCTAAAACTATAGTTCCTTCCCAGTCTCCCAGCTGTTTATTTCTATCCGAGTTAATGAATAACAGCCACCTTAATTAAACGGATCCAAAGGACGCACTTACCGCTGCGAATTCACGCATCTGCACGCAGGTAGAACTACATGGTAGATTTAAAATGAGATTCAGGTCATAAGCATGGCCGCGCACAGCGGTTATAAGTGAGGCAACGTGACCTTTGTCGGGGTCCGCATTACATCATCCCAAAGTGACTGTCTGAAAAATATGGCTAACGGACGGGAAAGGACTTTTATGATAAGCTGATGAATAAAAGGGCTAAAGGTAAGGTCAATGTTCAAATTGAACAACATTTTTCTCATCAATTGATGAATGACCGGATAAAGGCGAAACTGTCACTAACAGTTAATTTATTGTTATTTGTTATTGAATATTACTCTGTCGCCACCCCACCACAGTAATTTTGCTCAGTCATATTACCTGGCGAGAATAATTTGTTTTGTCTGGTTAACACTCCGACGTTCATTTGTTGCTGGTTTGTTTTAGGGACACGCATTATCCTTTAAGAAACATAGAAACATGATTCACAATTTTCGAAAAATAACTATACTGCCACCAAATTCCGAACTTGCGGATCAAGGCAGACAAACGAAGGATATTAAAAAGAGGTGCTTTTGTATAGTCACTCCCATATGAAACAGAAAATTTAAATTAAATTGCCTTTACTTGTAATTTGGGTTTATCGCTTTGATACTGAAGCAAGGACAAGATTAACAAGATAACAGGTGATATTTTTACAGCGAAAGGAAATTTGAGCTAACCACCTGCCGATTTCATACATGGATGGCTTCGATTGCTCTCGTTATCTTCATTTTTCATTCCTACAAGAAGGCTTTTCTTTTCTTTACAACTTTTCTCGTAGCTTTCTTCTGGTTAACTGAATTTTAACTCCATTACCTGTTGTACTCTTGCACATTTTCTTTGCTTTCAGTTGTAGTCAACTGAAGACAAATGTAACCTCACTGAAGGTGAAGCGGATAACACAGACATGAGAGTATTGTCGCTCGCCCTTGTAATATTTCTACCAACAATTTGTGCTTTCCATTCAGGTAAGAGTTTACAGAATGCTTTGTATGCTCTTTCAAATAAAATTTATCGCTAGAAGTCCTTGATTGTATCGCAAATCGCGGTGTTTACTAATCAGTTGCACCAATTAACTGCATGATTGCACTGACTTTAGTGAATGTTTGTTACCATTTGTGTCAACAACCATGGAATATAATGTTATTCCAAATCACCAAGTAAGAATTACTGTGATACCGCTTTAATTTAAATAACTTCAGAATATAAGTCACAAATAAGGAAATAGCAAACGATATGTGTATTTATAGGTAAAGAGGAAGCTGCAATATTTGTTTTGAATTCTTCAAACAATGTTTAGTCCCGGAAGCATATTGGTTAGCAAATTCTTTTAAACCACAAGAGTGTATATACCTAAGATGGCATTCAAAAACAGGAAGCGAAATGAAACACATTATGATGAACCTTCAGTCTCGTGGGCGTGCATGCAATAAATCAGGTAGTAACCACAAACCGCACAGCAGTTTGTCCTACCAACTGTGCTACCATGCCGCTGTAAAAAGCAAGTTGTATTCAAATCCGTAGTAGACTAAAGTGATTCAAACTCATGACCACTCTGTGTTACTCATTCAATTAGGGAACGCCAAGCCAAAGGAAAGCGATGACAAACGGGATTTTCTCGCTGATGCTATGCGTGAGATGGAATCTGGTGGAAAATCGTCGAATCTAGCATCTGCTGTCAGAAGAGTTCCAAACGTAATCAGAGTGGTTATGAGACCGGAAATTCCCCCGACCCGTCACCACCACCGTGGACACCGACATCGACACAAGGGTGGCCTTGCCTCTGTTTTCAAATTAGCCGAGGGATTTAACAAACTATCTATGCAACTCCCCGGTAGTCTCAGAAACAAGACAGCTCGCTTATTCAATACAGCAAACACATTTAAAGAAACTGTTCGATTTCTCGAAAGAGTCAATAACCAACTGGACGATATGTCAAAATCTCAAGACAAGACAAATAAACTGACAAAAACAGTTAAACCTGCAAACGCTACCCTAAAAGGTGACGACGAAGTCATGGTGACGGATTCTTTTCCATTATTTCCAGAACTGAGAAGCATCGTTGAACATGGGAAGCCATTTGATCCGGATGTAACAAGAGCAGCGTTTGCGAGAGCAAAGCAAATTGTCTGGGATACCGTTGGGCAGGATCCGACAACCACTTCAGAGATTGGTCACTTGAATAACACTAAATTGACTAATGCTGTAGCTCTGCTTGAAATGGCTGTCCGAGAGGCCGAGAAAATGGAAAGAAATAAGACAAAAACTGTCGATCAAGAAACAAACCCCGTCAAAATGATCCCTAAAACCTCCCAAACCAATACGAAAGTGAATCGATCAAAACAGGATGCAGTGCAATTAAAGATCTTAAAGAATATTCTTTTACAGGAACTAAAACAAGCAAACTACACTAAAGAAAAAGCTGGCATTCTCATCAGTGATATCCCATTTCAGAAATTAAGAAACGAAGAGCAAAGCAGCTTAATGCAAAAACTTTCTCCCTCAACAGCCAATTCTTCTGTGGATTCAAACATGAATCCCGGCAAAGGAAAGCCAGTCGGTGACACCCAGGCTCTTCTCGAAAACTACACTTCGTTTATAACCAATATATTGAAGGCTGCCCATCTTAGTGTTTTAAAGAACTTGACAGGTGCGGATTCATCAAGTTCACGGGAAAACAACGCTACAAACTTAAACCGGAACAGCCAACAATCAAATACTAAGGAACAAAGTGCGCAAAATATTTCTCTTCAGCAGTCAAGTGCAGTCCAACACCTGAATCCGACAAAGGAGCAGCAAAAGGGGCAGCAGTTATTCTTTGCAAATGCAGCACAGGAACAACAACAACAACAACAACAACAACAACAACAACAGAAGCAACATCTTCGGCCAGTCATTTTGTCTAAAGAACGTCTTGCGGCGCGAAAGGCTTTTGGTACAGCGCAAAAGTTGGTTAAAGCATTCCTAGCACGACAAGAACTCTATAAAGCAGAGAATGAGTTCTTCAATAAGATTCACGAGATGTTGAATAAAACAACTCCAAATGGTCCTTTGACTGCAGGTCAAGCAAGCGACGCAAAAAATTCTAAGATCACTAGTCAGCCCACAGCTGCAAGTCCAATTCATTCTCCACTGAGTCAGTCTCCAATAAACACTGCAAGCAGCCCATCCACTGGCGAAGGAGACAATCAGAAACAAACATCGGAGGCCCAGAAAAAGTTTGAAGAGGCAGCTCACCTTGAGGAAAAAGTGGCAGCCCAACAGGATGAGATGTACGACGCATTAATGGGCCATACAATTGGAACTGTTAAGGGTGGGGGAGATGGGGCATTTGATGAGGAAGGAGCCATTCGCGAAACTCCAGAACAAGACGGAGTAGAAGACTCTTACAACACGGAAGACTATGGCGATTTCAAGGATAGTGATGAAGAAGCAGAGAAAAAGTTCTACCACGACCATAGTCAAGGCGATTTGGAGGCCGACGCAGTGGGGGAAAGTTCTTTAAGCCTTCGTAGCAGAATCAGTTCAGCGAGGTCAGAACAGTCTGGAAGCGCAGAATCTAGTGGAGTCGCCATAACTACGTCTAAAAAAGACAAAGCGTTCAATAATAAAAACATTTATTCCACAACTGAAACGAGTGGAGAAAACTCTGGTGATGGTAATACCGAGGAAAAGCAGTTCAATATGTACTTGGTTTCAAATTCCTTCAGAACAAACAGACATAAAACCTTTCGGAACATCGCAAAACCCCTTAGCCAAAGAAGAGAACGAAAAAGGAAGACTCATTACAAAAATTGAACTTTTGGCATACGGTTAACAGATAACTGAAGGCAGGGTTTTGTAACGTATTAACAGGCGCATGTGAAAAAACCGGGTCCTAAATCATAACGCCAATCTCAGGTTGCTATTTGGAGCAATTATTGCTGAGAAAGTTAAAAGGGCCAATTCCACAAAAAATAAAGGATATCCGTTGTTCTAGTCACAAATATTGTAAAAAAAAATCAATTATAATTCATAATCAGAGTAGATGATCTTTGACGAGAGATTAATGTTGGTTGTCAGAGAGCGGCTTACTGGAAGAAGAGTCCACGTGTTTCCTGAATTAATCAACAGTTACCTAACCGTTAATGGCTTTAATGACATTTCTTCTTTCAAAAAACGCCTGATTGTTTAGTATCTATCAATATCAGTGTAACGTCCCTCGCTTACTGTCATCTTCAGATAATTAAGAAACTGAAAATAGCAGATGCATGATATTCAAAGTACTCCGCCTTAAAATGATATTTGTTTGTTTGTTTGTTTTTTCTAAGTAAATAGTATTATCATAATTTATACCTGGCGAGGGTTTATTAGCCATTAACCTGAATTAAGCTAATCCCGGCGCGGATCGATGATTTCTAGTATAATGCCTGAAATAAAATTTTATTCTGTGATAGTCATTGTTTTTTGTTTTTAATGCCTTTTCTTGAATTGTCTCAGGCTTACCCTTACCCTAGTCTATTAAATTTAAAATAGAAATAAGTTGAACATGTTGAAAGAGTCTTCAAATAACAAATATATAGAAATAAAGAAAATAAATTGAACAAGTTGGCTCATCGGTGTCAGCAGTTGAATACTGCTACTTCCCCCGAATGGTATGCTAGTCTATTGCAGGTAGAATCGCATAGCTCAGAGAATTCTTGCACCCTGTTTGGTTACTTAGGCGAGATATTCAGCGTGGAATTGCGACTCTTGAAAGCGAAACACGTTGAATATTGCAACATATTCACACAGACTAGACTTAAATGAAAGAAGAATTAAAAGAATTAAAAGAAGGCTATGCGATCCATGGAAAATTCATAACCTGACTCGTGAATTCCACGTTAAATTTCACTTGAAAAACCAATATCGCACTCATCGCTTCGCGATTCATGTGATAGCGGTTTTCCGCGTGAAATTTAACGTGGAATTCCCTCATCAGGTAATGAATTTTCCTATAATACCACACCATCACTTCACCCCAATCAGTATTTTGTTGGCTTTCTCCTACAACAGGCCCTGAAATGACCAGATGTGTTATCCAAAAACACATAATAAGGAAACCAACTGATCCACGAATGTTGAGTGTTATAATTCCTGTTTTCATTTTCCGTAACCTCTATTTAGCCCCGCTTGCTCCCCCCTTTTCCTCTTCAGGTCTTTTCTCCTCGGTATGTTACGGTAACGAGATCATGCTTGCAATATGAAACTTCACGGACCATCGAAGTTATTTATTTAAATAATAAGCCAATTATTGAAAACGAATGATGGATAGTCAGGGCATTATTCATTCGCCATAAAATTAAAGAAAACTCATAAATGTAAATAGAACTTTATCTAAGGATTGTCAGCGCAACTCTTAGATACGTAGCTATCTGGTAAATGTAAATTATGTCAGGAGCAGTGGTGGCCATTCAAAGAGGAATTGGTTGAATTCTGAAATATCACACTACACATTACTATGGCATAGTGAATTGAATTGAAATTTCCTTCTGTCTCCTACCGCAATGTTAGGTTTGTTTTTTGATTCTTTTTCGAGACATGCAATTTATATTAGCAGTGCACTAGAGTTGGATCAGCAGGTATTAATTGTGCGACCCAATTGAGGTTAATGCCTGCCGTCATTAACCTCAAAAACACAAATTTACGGGTTCAATACTTCAAATAGTTCATTTAGCACATGAGACCAATGAGACCTTTAACCTTCTGGTAGTGCTTTACCTGAGTCGGAGAAGGAAAAATTATATTTAGCCTATCTATCACATCAATTTTGAGTGATTTAGCTTGGAACAAACTTTTAGCCAAATGTACTTTTCTACTTTAAATCTACCATCAAATCGTATGTCCCTAACAACAGACGAAAAATATTTTGGACTGTTAATGTAAATATTTAATTGGTCAATAACTGCAATTTTATGATCTGGGTTAGCAAAATATTTTATTCTTACATCAGCAGCCGAGATTTGATCTCTGGTGATTTGGGTGCAGACTTCTTTCACCAATATCGTCAAGAGTACCTCAACCTGCGGTAAGTTGCATATGACCCAACTGTCTTAGATAATCCCCTTTACTTTAGTCCTCCTAGTTTATGATGACTTACCATTAAATAATTGTTTTGATAAGGTTTTATTTGGAGCGTCTTTGGTGATAATATTTTGACATCCTTTGAGAGTTATACTAAGTTTCGTTTAAAACGTAAATAATGTTAATTATATCTTGTAACACAGTGCAAACGCTGAAGCGAACGATTTCGTTTTTATTCTTGTCTTATGGTTAGGTTAAGTTAAAAAGCTACGATAAAAACACGTCAACAAAAGCAATTCCGAAAGCGAAGGTAAACCTGTAATGATATAAACATTGCAGGCAAGATGATCATGTTACGATGAACTTGTATGCTGCCTTTTTAAATTAAATTTACTTATTTCTCCGTTAATAAATGACCTGGAGTTTTCTTTGATCTGGGATTCGAGATGTATTCTGGTTTCTTGGCCTTACGTTTGTCTCGCTAATACTTGTCATATCATGTATTCGGATGTTTGTTTTGGTGTCATTTAGGTGGTCAGTGATATTACAGTAGACACATCGTAAAGTATTTTGTCCTTTACTTTTTTTCTCAGCCTTTCTAAAGCAGATGCAAGGAATTGAAGAATGACAAGAAAACGCCCAATGTTCCTGTCGCTACTTTTGACAGTCATTTTGTTTACAGGTAAGGAACTGGTACCAGCTATTTTCAAAACAAAGGTATTGGTGCGTTAAAAGAGGCATCAGGTGTCAATTGGTTCTTTATAATATAAGCGACTGAAACGAAAAAGCGACATCCCAGAGAAGGGCACTCAACGAGAAAAAGTATATAACTGTTGGACGTGAATATAACAGTAGTTTATCACTCAGATACAGACTAATATGGAGAACTAATTCCAAACCCAAAAATACTTCTTCATGAATTAAAGTCCTATCTACCTTTGATAAAGAGTTACCAGCCAAAGAAATGCTCATCTGCTGAGTAAAATCACGACTTCAAAAACTACCAAAGTAGCTATTCCATTCCTCAATTTTCTGTAATAGACTACTTTCCTTTTCTTATAGACTTTCTCGTCCTTTTAAATCCACGGCCAGTTATCCATTACACTACAATTGCAAATTTTGATCTTACCTATCACACCCGTTAATTTAATCCTTAAAGCTATATGCACAATATCAGTTGTAAATCCAGTTCAAGGAGCAGCAGTCGGATTGTAGCTATATTCTATTTTAGCTGTTTAAAACGTACAAGTTGAAATGATTCCTTTTTGCTCTACTTGCAGACCTTATTTGTGGCAGACCGTCAAAAGGTATAAAAACGTTTTGCCGTACAATAGGAACCAGAATTTCCATGTTTTAAGTAATTAAATTAATAGCTGAGGTACATGTTTTATCTAAAACCCTGCTGAGAAGTGATTAACGGACCATTATCACCAGGCGAGATTTGCTCTCCCATGTGAAAGATCCCTTTCAGGGAAGTCCGTAATAGACTACTTAGTCCATTAGAGACTTCCCCATCCACCTTCCAATTAAATCAGTGGGCAACAAACTGACGTAGAGGGAGGAATTTACTGTACAGTGTAACTCTTCTGACTGAAACAATCAACATTGAAATAATCGGTTCCTGGTAGATTTACTTGATCAGATCATAGATCGGAATGTTTCAGTATAGCTGTATGTGATGGGGTTGCCAAAAAAGTCTTGATGCTTCCATAGCATAAATCTCTTCTTCGAACTGTTCTTAGGCTGCTCTGTTATTAGATTGATATAATATAATATCACGTTGTAGTCTACTCATCAAAGTACATTCTTTCGCATTTCTGGCTACATCACATACAGGTAGTAGTCAAAATACAGTACAAGCGCTATACCAAAAACTAATATTAATAAAACCATCCAACTAATTTGTCGTTACAGTTTATTTTTCTTCATATAGGCAACTCAGTAACAGGTCCAAGCCGTTACCCTTTCCATTCGTTTTTATTTTCCTGATACTCCTTTTTTTATTGTCTTAACTAAATTTTGTAGGTTGTGCTAATCAAGTGCGCAGCCTGTCCAGTAAATCTCGTCAAAAGGGCAGTGATTCTCATATCCCTCATCCCGGTGAAGCTGAGAGAGTTGTAAAGAAGTCATCTCTACAGGATGATTGTTCAGAGGATGAAGAAAGCAAAGCCCCTGCATTGAAAGACAAAAATAAAATCAAAAGCCTTCAGACAAGCATTCATAAAAACCTGCTAAGACTCTTTCATAAACTTAAAAGCACAAAGCCCGGCAGTGTAATACCTGATAGAAAGGAATTTACGAATTTTGCAGCGCAATCGAACCCAGACAGTAACCACCCAGGAGTGTCAACGGGCGTCCCACTTAGCAAAGTCAGAGATGGAATTAAGAATGCTACTAAGTTTAAAGACTTGAACGCTACAACAACACTCAAAGCAATCGACAAATTAGTCAGCGCAGTTCTCCCCAACACTACAGCAGGTGGAAACAATTCATTTAGCAGTGACACAGATACTGAGGGTGGGAGTGGTTCTGCAATGGAACCTGCAGATTTAAGCAAAGGTAAAACAGATCCTTATGCAGCAATTGCTGCTGGACCAGACCATCCTAAACTTCCTCCCGATCTAAAGATCTCTCCGGGTGGAGCTGAAGGAGAAGCACCTCCTGTTGTGCCTGTGGGGATGTCTGATGATAACAAGGCTGGCCCGGAAAGCGACGAGGGACCGCATCCTCAGAGTCCTGATGGTGAGAAGAGTCGACGAAATCTTTTTAACTATGTTTCCCAAGTAGCTTAACTACAAAAATACTTTTCTATTGCTAAAAAAAACTAAATGCCATGAATTTGATTGCAGTGGTGATTACGATATCCATGGAAAGCAATTCTTTGTCAGAAGAAGGAATTGCGCTGACTCTCTGTTCAACGTGCTCTCACTTATCGAAAGCAATTTAAACTATATAGTAAATAGTTATTTGTTATTCACCAACGTCATTTTATATTTATCCACAGAACCCAGTGAAGCACCAAGTCAACAAGAAGGTATATATTTCCTAGCAAATTGAGTTGTTAAGGTATTAGTCACTCTCTTTAAGACAAGAGAAGTTCTTATCAAAATTTGGGTTACTTTCTTATTTTAGACAAAGACGATTCTGAAGAGCCAGACAACCCCATGGTCAAGCAAATGCAACAGCAAGCTATGTCAGTTATACAAGAACAGATGCAAAACCAGTTCAAGGCTGCCATGCAGGCTGCCAAGGGAATGCCAGGCATGGGAGGAATGGGAGGAATGGGTGGAATGGGAGGTATGGGAGGAATGGGAGGTATGGGAGGTATGGGTGGAATGGGAGGTATGGGTGGCATGCAAAGTATGGAAGGAGGAATGGGAGGAGGAATGGATGGCATGGGCATGGGTGGCATGGGTGGCATGGGCGGTATGGACAGTATGGGTGGAATGGGAGGTATGGGAGGAATGGCTGGCTTCGGAGGAATCGGAGACATGGGAATGGCAGGAATGTATGGCAACCGTATGGCAGGAATGGGTGAGATGGACAACTTTGCTAACAATGCCTATGAAAGGGACAACTTAAGGAGCAATGATGGATACTTGAACGATGTCAATCCTTATTTCGCAAGAGGATTTGGTGAAGAGCTAAGGGGGCCTATGGGGCTAAGGGGGCCTATGGGGCCAATGGCTCCTATGGTGGACGAATCTGCAGTTGGACGAGATAAAGTTCCATTAGGATACGAGGATCGAGAAGTTCCTTACTTCCGTCGTTTTCATAGACATCGTTACTTTGACAACGATGAGGACTTTGACAATGAGGGATTGGACGACGATGATGACCAACCATATTTAGTTCCCACCCATGAACATGCTGACTTTGAAGAACCTTTCGACGAAGGCCCGGAGAACGAAATGGACGGCTACGATGCGCCTTATGATAGAAAAACAAAAATAGCAAAAATCGGAAAGCTTAATAAGAAAGAAAAGATAAAACACATCAGCCATAAGACAGGCAAAGGAAGCAAAAGACAACCAACTGTGGCATCGAAGAAACATGTGACTGAGAAGAGAGGAAAAACATCAGGTAAACAACACCAAAGGAATCACTGAGAGCTCCGTATAACCTGCATGAGACAATTCTTAATTATGCCCAGAGATTGAGCGGCGTTAATACGTTCTTAATTAGATGCAAGAAAAAACACTGTACTTCGTTTGAAAACTCGTAAACAGGTTTTGGTTTGATCATACCTTCTTGGGACAACTGGACGAAAGAAGGAAACCAGGACACTGAAAATTAAGTTTTATTATTGAAACATTCAAGACCATCTTTCCTTCTTTGACGCCATGGTTGGTTTTCCTCAATAATCACTAGGGTAGTGAAACGGGTGTTAGGTTTCGAACATGAGGCTTTAAGTATCAAAAGACTACTAATACCTTATTCTCAAGGCTTGCTATTTGGCTCAAACTAAAAGCAACAGGTTCTCCCCGACACGAAACAAAAAAACGATTTTGCGATAAAAACCCTTAAGCTGAATTTTTCACTCTCCTCAACTCTATTTGTAGGAGGATCCGCATACCTTCGATAGTTCCTAGAAAATGATGTACACTGTATCTTCGGCATATTTAGCATAGTTTATCTTGGATTCGTAAAATCAAATGACTAATTATCCTACATGTAGCTACTCGAATCTGATAATTAAAGTACCTTGGTACCAGATTACGTTGTTGTTAGTCACAAAACAGCGCGGAAACGTAACTTAAGTTTAAATAAATAAACACTAGAAATCGGCTACATCGTTGTTTTTCTCTCGGCAGGCACTTTAGAAGAGCCGTATTCTATAGGTCCGAATTATTTGGGTTTTGAGTGTCGTGCTTACATTTTTCAATGAGCCGATTTAAGGTCTCATCGTGAAGACGAGCGTCAAGATTACCTTTCTACACCCCTCTGGGGCGATCGTTGCTGGCATCCTTGTTTACATTTTGCCTCATTAGCATGGTGCAGAGAAGTGATCATTTTCGACAATTCGGATTGACTCTTACAAACAATTAAAGAGCTTAGTAATGGTGATATGTTTAATTCTTTGGGAGTAATATTGAAGGAGATATTGACCCTCGCAAATTTCGAAAATTCTGTGTGGCCCTTCAGTATTCAAGGCTTGTCATTACTTTTGGAGAAAGATCATCTAGATCATCTAATGAGGCAAATGTTGAAGGTCAAAAATTCCCTTATATCTCTGGTGGATTAAAAATCACTGTTAGTAGTAATTTCGTGTCATTATAATCTCGCAGGTGTGAACACTGATGCAGCAACTCCTGAGATGTTTTACAATTCTGCAATGAAACAAATGCAACAGCAGGCGATGGCAGGGATTGAAAAACAGATGCAAAACCAATTTACCAGTGCTTGGAAAAACGCTCATGGAATGGGAGGAAGACCAAACATGGGAGGTGGAGGGGGAATGGGAGGAATGGGAGTAATGGGAGGAGGAATGGGCGGTATGGCTGCTATGAATGGAATGGGTGGAATGGGAGACATGAACAAGATGGGAGGGATGGGAGGGATGGGTAGAATGGGAAGTATGAACAGAATGGGAGGTATGGGTCAAATGCAAGATATGACAGGAGGCATGGGACCAATGCAATCCATTCCTGGAGGTATGGAAAATGGTGGTCCTATGAACGACATGCCTGAAGGCTTGGGTGGTATGGGACCAATGAATGACATGCCAGAAGGCTTAGGAAATATGGGAAATATGGATAGAGCTGGTGGTATTGATGGAATGGGAGGAATGCCAAGTATGGATGGAATGAACGGAGGGATGATGGGTGGTGGACAAGGCAATGGAATGAATGGATTAGGAGGAATGGAAGGTATTGATGGATTCACCGGGATAGGTAATCCGGGTATGACAAGTATGGGTAACACGCCTAATGGCTTATTCAGAAGGGAGTTTGAAACCAGAGCTAAAGGAAAATACAATCATCATTACCAGAAATTTAAAATTACAAAGTCCAAGAAAAGCGCAAAGAAGGTTAAAAATAAATCCCTTTAAATATGTTTAACCACTCAACCAGAAAGTTGTATCATTAAAGTTAGAAACCTGAAAACTTGAAATTGCTTATTGAGGATATCACAGACATTAAAATGGCATAATGAACTTTAAGGCTTTGTGAAATCCTAGTATATAGTTTTTTTTAATTGCCAGAACGTAACATCATCTACGTATGTGACAAGTTACACTACATTTGACCAGTTCCACTGTAACCAAAATATTTTATTAATAATAGAACGAATATTTCATGAAACATTGCTGTATCATGATCATAACGAGAAGACGAAATTGGCACTTTTAGTTCATGCTTGTTGGAATTGTCTTAAAACGGGTAGTAGGAGGGATGTAATGAAGAATTACTTGTCCTCGAATGTAAATCTACATTGTATGATAAATAAATTTACATTGAGAACTGATTCTTTCTCTTAATTTATTGAACGGATGAAAGCTATTGGGACTTGTTATTATGTCCGATAACTGAAACTCCTATTTTCCGCATGGGCAAGAAATGAATGAAACGCTTGCGCCATGGCTGCCTGAGAATGGAATAGTAAAACTTACATGTAAACCTTTGTGATGCATCATGAGGGTCTGGATGAGGTTAAGTGACAACTGACAAACGGCGAAAAAAATAAATGCAACTGACAAATACCTGAAAATTTAACTGAAAACTGACGTTTGTAGTCAGATATACTGGCAACTGACAAAAGGCTTGAGCTATTGTCATTCGTTTGAAATTCACTGAAACTTTTTTCGGTGGAAAGATTATTACTTTAACCTTTGTATTTTAATATGTATAACCCTTAGTAATGAATATGGTCAGGGTGTTGACTGACCACAGCAAATTAACAAACCCTTTACTTCTTGGTGTCGTGGAAATTATTGTTAGTTGTTGTCTAATCACTCTGCAGTGAAACGAAAACAAAATAATTTCTATCTAAGTATATGTAAGAAAACGTCAGTCATATAGGAGGGGGCATCTCGTTTATTGATCAGACATAAATTGCCCTAGGGTAGTTATTAACACAATAAACGTAGTAGACAAAACACGGAAATTCACTAAAACAAAATTTCCAAAATGAACTGATCAAAAGCGGAGATGCTGTCGAAGTGACAACTCCTAACGGAGAGACTCCTTAAATATTAACTTCTTAGCACAATTACATAACCTGCATACCAACGAATCTACATACCAGCACAAAACTATCTTACAATAACAACGTGAAAAATTATATTTAGCTATTGTGTTTTGGTTTGAGTCAGTTTGCATTGTTATCTTTTAAATATTTTGTTTTACTATCCGCAACACCAGGAAACTACAGTTTCATAGTCTGTTTGTTCAAAGCTCTTTTACTTTCTCGTAAGATTGTCGAGCGCGCATGCGAAACAAAAAACGGGGGAGATTTAAGACCCAGATTTAGTCAGGATGCATTGCGCGCTGTGAGCATTGCAGAAAACAATAGAGACCTCTCTACCATGTACGCCACAACAATTACAGACGCGCGAAAAGCCTAATGGTCAATACTGGGTCTTTAAATTCGCAATGCGAAGCGGTACGGGGTGGGTAAAGGAAAAAATCATTAAGGGTTTTGCATTTAATTATATGCTTTCAGTTGAATCGTCACAAACGGTCCTTACATTCGCTCTTAATTTAACCTCTCTACAACAGCCACATCTCCATAAAGGCAACAGCCCTTTAAACGCGTCCCAACTCTCTATTGTCCCCAAGGTGGCCGTTTTGGAGAGTTTCGACTGTATCCTCTATGCAAGGGGTCAACTAGGAAAGGTTAAAGCCATTTTTGAAAGACCTTGAGTAGATTATTAACAGCCACATAAATGACAACTGGCAAATGGCCCAAAATATAGCTAACAAATAGACGACATTTTAACTGACAACTGACATTTGCACACCCCATTCAGACCCTCGTCATATATTTGCACCCCCTCTTGTAATCGGAAGACAAGTTATCAGAGCATAGTGAAATAGCTGTGGATCCACCAAGCACTAGTTAAATAAAATGAATGGAACCATTAATTTACCTGCTTTTCACTCTTCGTGGAAGGACACTCATTTCTAGAAACAAGTTAATTTGCTTTTTCTGCATTTTTTTTTTAAATATCATATTCTTGTTTTACACGTTCATTTCCTACAATCGACTAATTTCAAAGTTGACGAAATATCACTTTTGTATTATTGGTGGCCTTCATAGTAGAATTATCAAATGTCTGGATGTTGTGTTGCAATTGTTATATTATGCCTGACGGGCCGGATAAAGATGTAATGCCACAAAAATCAGCAGTGTTAAAATGATATCATTTTGGCTCACAAAATACTAAAAATTGAACAATTCTACGAATATACAACCTCTATAACAACGTGATCATTAGTAACGTATTCACAATCATCCGCCTTTAAACTTCAGAATAGGAAGAGGACCAGCAGCGTGCACCATTCGATTGACAGCTCTAATCAGTTCATCCTTTTGTTCGTCTAAACTCTTTTTCTCTGTTTGTCCCAATAAGAGTCTTGCCACGTGCTCCTCGTGTTTCTTGTACTCGTCTTTTCTTGTAAACATCCCGCATATGATTTTGTCATAAATTGAATTATCTTTCGTCCATTTATCGCGTAACTGAATTTTTCCTGAACATAATCGATGCAATCTTGTCGTTCTCTTTTCCCCTATTACGGCCTTTGCTGTGTTTGCTGCAAATAAGGATGTCACGCAATTAATAGGCACCTTCCAGTTATATAATGGCCTTAGTTCCAAAGGCGTAGTGTGCATTTTTCCTTTGGGGAACACGCACCTAACAGGGTTTGGGGGAATGCCCTCCAAGAAATGTTTTCTTCAGGATATCTTTAAAGCCATTTCCCATGTTTTCCAGTGAACAGTTTCATAAATCAATCATTGAAGAACGTTGAGTATTTAGTGACTTATGTTGTTTATGAGTAAACCTTTAGGATAACTGATATTGGATTTAACAGGAGACTAGAGACTGTCAAACCAACACATTTCATTATTAAAGACGCTTTTCGTCAATGAATACATATATTTTTCTGGAATTCTGGAGGTATACGCGAGTGCGTACTTGCGTTTATGGTTGCTACGCCCCTGAGTTACAAGTAAAATCCTGCTCAAAAGTGTGTCTCACGAAATGACTTTGTACCAGAATCAACCTTTATACTTGTAGATTGCATTTAACTAAACCAATATTGATCTTTGGCTTCTAGTCAATAAACTTGTAAATAACAGTTACCGGGAAGCTGGAGTTTCAAGTTTTACTTACGATTTCCTTTAGGGTCTCCCAGAAGATATTTTAGCCAAGCTGTAACAAAATTGATCATATGGGGTTGTTAAATTATAAAACTGAAAAATTGGCGCTTTCTACGTTTGAAATAAACGCTCACAAAAGATACTCGTATATGGTATAATCACTACAAAGCATAACGTCAACTCAGTCTTGAATCTGGACTTTTTTAAGATCATTTTACAACCGAAGTTCCTCTTCAAGTGCAGTTCATTGAATGAGACAGTTCTTGGGTATGTTTTGCTTGATCAAACAACCAGGAGGCTAAGAGGTTTCACTTATCTAAATTCTTGAGCCCTGGCCGACACACTTTAAATTGCAACTTCTTGATATCCAGAATGGAATTACTTCGTGTATGCTGTCAAATTTACTGGGCACTTGGTTGATCGGTATAATTTGAAATATTGTTCAACATACAAGTTGACGTTCGATCTTACCCTCACAAATTCTGCCATAATACAATTTTGGAATATGCGTCCAACTTTCTAAGAATTAGAGATGATGGCAGTAGCTACTGTTGATTATCTACTTACCGTATTCCCACGGTCTTTGTCTGTCGATTTTTATCTCGCGTTTTTGTGCTCTTCTACTGGAACCTAAAAATAATTATGTGTCTTGTTTTTTTACTTATTTCCAAACATTATGACGGTACACCCAATAAAAAAATATAAAATACGCTAGGTTTCTAAAAATGTAACGTTGGTTAACTGACGCAACTAAGGTTATCTCGACAGTCACACAAACTTCACAAGTCGTAAGAGAGGATGGACATTCGATGCAAATTATTTCTCTCTGCTATGTAAGCATTTATATAATCCTTTGTGCCCACGATGTGTAAAATGAAGGGCCATACAAGCTGGCAACAGCATAAGAACATTTTGTAGCCTGCAAACAGGCTCCCAGCGAAGGCGGAACAAAAATCCGGCGACCGAAGTGAGCCGTTTAGCGAGAAATAAAGAATTCCGCGAAGCGAGTAGAGGAAAATGCGCTCCACCTCGTCACCAGACTGCTCTCGGCTAGCCCCGTTCCCCATAGACCACACTCGGCTAGCTCGCACTAAACCCAACCGGGATTCTTTTCGCAGGCTAAACATTTTGTTACCTTGTAAGCTACAACGGGTGTGCTTGTGGTAGACTTTAGATCCAGTTATCACTACCCCCTGCAGTGGTCAATCGCTACTTTCACTTTGTTACGTGATAACAACTTAATGAATACTAGCATTGGGGCAGAAATTGTTCAAAAATTTGTATGACTAAGCAAGAAACTCGCCATAAAGTAGCTAGTCCTTCTCTAAAAAGAATTTTTATCATGATTTAGCACCCGTCGAAAATCTTGTGATTAGGAAGTCCATTTGAACAAAGAAGATCAATGAGGCGTTTAGCCTTGATTGTACGTTCATCTTACCCGCGGCGACCACCTCCAGACAAGCTATAACTGCTGTGACGACCACCCACTTCATTCCCTTGTAAACATGGCGTACAACTCAATCTTTGTACCCTAAATCGAAAGTAAATCAGCTTTACATAACAACCAGTATCAAATGAAGAAACGAAATACGTGTGTTTAAACTTGTAAAACCGTTGTCCAAAACCTTTTCTCTACTGTAACATTGGCTAGTGCTCGACAACAAATCTTCATGGGTCGGAAACTATCACGCATTGATAGTTTTGAATTAAATTGAACCGATTGAAGTAAGTAGAGGGAAAACGGATACTTATTCAAATTACCTGCCACCAAAAAATGATGTCAGTTACACGACATAAAGAAGTACTTCCACTTACCAAAACGTTTTCCTTCGTCTAATCGAAGTGTAGTCGCTTTCAATACATAACCGTAATCCCAAACACTGTCATGCCTTCCTTTACGTTTTGCGACATACCGGCTACTTTTAGACCCCGTAGTTTATATGACGTAATGTTTTGCCACCACCACAAGCCAGTTGCTGATTTTCTCTCTTTGTTCTGGTTACTTTTGAGCTTTATTGCCCTTAACTGGTTCTCGTTTAGCTCAAACTAAGGTGCAAGTCGTTCTGTCTAGGTTTGGCCCTCGTTTTTCCATTTGACTTGCTATCAATTGGGGGCGTATGAACCCTGGTTTCTATTATGGTACACCTTACAGTCATACCTGCTTCAACCTGTTGTCATTATTCATATATATAAGCACCAATCCCCAGCTCCCCTAACAACTCCCTTGCGTTCCAACCCAAAACGTTTCAATTTTTCCTGCTGACATATGTTTTGGGCCTGAACATGTATTTCCCATATGCATTTCCTATAGTTCACCTATATTTGCTTCATCTGTATAATCCAAGCTTCTTTGATGCCTTTTTGGGATAAAATTAATATGTTTTGTCCATAATAAATATACTTCTTCTTAAAGTTATATGATCTAAAGTGTTTTCTCCATCGGTAAAGTGATAAGACGTCTGAATGCGAAAGCGATGCTCATTGATTTTGTAAAAGCAATAATCATTCACTTGAACCAACAGACGTGAGCTTAAAAAAAATTTTTTTTTTTGTCTTGTGTAATCATAATTACTCAAAACAGTCAGCGTTAGAACGTTCTGTCAGACAATATGATTTAGCGGGAGTTACGCACTACGTTCACCTATTGCCCAAATTATACAACTGTTATGACGGGTTGTACAGGCTAATTGCTTTTACCCTTTCACACCCCCTAACGTAAAATAGGGAAGAGACCCATCTTTTTGGCAACGAAAAACCTTATTTCGGTAATAACGCTCTCCACCGGCATGTTACGAGCCCTTATGGAGGTGGCCGTAAGGAGAAGCCTAATTGTATTGACTTGCTAACGCCATCGCTGGATATTGCATTGAATTGTACTTTAAGTACAAAAAGGCAGAGAATGATAGAATGTAGATCAAAGGGTTTAATCAGGGTTGCCTCTGCATATATTTGGTCGTTTCTTGTCAGCTCATTTTCACGCGGTTTTGAATGGCTTATAATCCCCCCCCCCCCCCCCCCCCCCCCCCCCCCCCCCCCCCCCCCCCCCCCCCCCCCCCCCCCTCCCTCCTCACTTTTTTTTTTTTTTTTTTTTTTTTTT
>Ga0126338_10000018_pt1 | contig 44243 bp, 18 predicted proteins | sample OrbCmetagenome_2_FD_92529 | JGI IMG/M metagenome (GOLD analysis project Ga0126338, IMG submission 92529) | Coral microbial communities from Petempiche,Puerto Morelos, Mexico - Orbicella C C metagenome | ecosystem: Host-associated > Invertebrates > Cnidaria > Coral | place: Petempiche,Puerto... | reverse complement strand
CTTGTCTTATTGGTTTGTTGTTGTTATTTGATTCTTTGTTTCTTAAGAATAAAATTTTATGGAGTAGCTGTTTGTTCGTTCATTTGCTCTTTTGTTTGTTTTTCCCTTACAATCGCTCCTTTTTCCACTTCCCCCCTTCTTTTTTTCTCTTAAATTTTTTTTTTTTTTTGGGGTGGGGGGGGGGCCCCACCTCAGGTGGGGGGGGGGGGGGGGGGGGGGCGCTTTTGTTTTGCTTGCCCTGCGGATTTTCTTCCTTCTGTGATTTCTTCTTTTTTGACCCAAAATAAAGGGAGGGGGGGGGGAGGGGGCGATTGTAAGGGAAAAACAAACAAAAGAGCAAATGAACGAACAAACAGCTACTCCATAAAATTTTATTCTTAAGAAACAAAGAATCAAATAACAACAACAAACCAATAAGACAAGAGATAGATACACAAAAGGGCAACACTTTTCCCATGTTGTCGTGGGTGGGTGATGAGGAAGGGTCTTGCGTAGGGGGCAGGTGTCGTGTGGACAGAAGTACCATCAGTAATCAAGACGGTGTTCGGAAAGAGACGGAAGCGTCGTGATTAATACGAACTTTGTGTGACTTTTACGGAAAGGTTGCGAGTAAGACAAATGTAGTGCTAATACAGAAGACGGGAGGAGGAGTGAAGGTCAAAACGGAGTTTTTTTTTTACTTTTTTAAATTTATTTCATAATCTTTATCATTTATTTACATTTCAAAGTGACCTAATATAATGAACAGTTCATCAATTGAACAAATTATAGCAAAAGCATCTATCCCAAAGGTCGAAGTTGAAAACTGAATAAACCACACAACCTCATATCAGGTATCCCCCACCTAATGAAAGAAACCCGAGCCTCGTCCAACGACGCATATATTGGTGGATATAAATGAAAGCAACGTCCAACGGTAAGAACTTGGTTCTTAGATGGCAAAAGGTCATTCAGAAACTAAAAAGATCGCTTCATGTCTAGGAGAGCGGCAGGTATGAAAATAGTCTACATTAACAAAAAGGTGGTTTCAGTAAAAGAAGGGAAAATGACGAAAATGACAATTTGCGCATAAAAGATTAACAAATATTTTAGAGATTTTCGTTGAGTAATTTCACATTACTCACTTACACTACGAAGTCAAGACAACATTTAAAGTTAAAAGAATGGAAAAGGGTGGTTAGAGGTTCTCATCTAAATTCCTGTATGCTTCTCACTGAATATGGCGAGTGCATCTGCCGCGGACTGATAAACTTAAAAGTGTCGTGTAATTTTTTAAATTAATTTCATCACTGCTATTATCTAGACTAGTGGTAATCACATTACCGTAAACCGTTTAAACAGTGGCCTTGCCACACGATATCATTTTCGTGTCTCTTCAATATGGAGTAAAGAAGTTGGGAGAGACATCCCTCCGTCGTTCATTCTGCCGCTACAACGGAGAGAGCTCTGGTTAAGAAAATGCCTGCACTCCAAACTACTATATTTCAACTGAAGTCGATACTATATCATTCATTACTTTCTCTCTGGAATATTAAATCCTTCCATATTTATTATTCCTAAACAATAACACCAAAATTGAGTTGATCAGGTTATATTAACTTTGTAGTTCTGCAACTCTGTGAGCTGCCTCGTTCCTGAGTAGATCATCGTGCCCAGTCTCTTCTGTTTCCTCGTCACACGTAACCAGCGGAGTGTACTCACAATCATCGGCAGCCTGGTCACAATGGCACAGGCGTTTTATGGCGGCTCGATATAGATCGTGCACTTCAACGACAAAGAAAAAGAAATACGAGGTCAGACAAAGATTTACTGCAATATCATAATTTAAGGCACAAACCAGCAATAATTAATGAATATTTTTATGTCAATCGGCTCAACAGAAACGTGGTAAAACAGCGTGCTACTTCTCTCATGAGCCAAAAAGGGAAAGTCTAAATCTCTTATATTGAAGTACAGTGGAACCCTGCCTAACGGTCACCTCGTTAACACGGTAACCTTTTTATTATGGCCACTTTTTTCACGTCCCGGCAAAACGCCCATACATTTTCTTATTTGAAAACACCGTTAATGTGGCCTCCCCGTTAACACGGCCAACGGCCACATTTTAAAATCTTAACCTGTATATTCCGTTATAATTTTAGACCGTTAATACGGTTACTCGGACCAGTTATGTTCATCTTTCCATTGTTAATATTTCATACACTGATTCAAGTTTCAATTTTCCTAAAAATTATATCCACATTCCGGATGCTTATTAAGAACAGTTGTTTAGAAGTGCAGATGTGTTAGTCACTTCATAAAGGTTCAAGTACGTTGAGTTGGAGATCAGTGATTATACGTGCTTACCTGATTGGTTAGTTTGAGCCCTGGCGGTCATGCGCAAAATCAGGAAAACAAAAAGGGCGAAAATGCAAACCAAGAAGCCGATCACAAGGAACGAGAGAGGTCCTTCTCGTGCGAAAGCCTGGTAGGGAAAATAACCATAATCAGTAGCTTAATCAATCAGCACTGATTGCTATGCAACATGGTGGGAATTGGCGGATGCGCATTTCTTTTCTTGATCTGCTGAAGTATTCCGTTATTTCAGTCAAGAAAATCTACCAAGACTGTGCTAACTGAAGACAAAATATCGTAGAGAATAAGTTAGGTTATATCACCTTTCCAACAAGTAGTGGGAACACCATCTCTCCTGTGGCAGAACTAACAATCAGGATACTTGTAATGGAACCTAAAATACAACGGAATAAGATAAGCATTACGACGAGATCCATCGATAAATCGGGTTTTTTATACGTCATGTAGATGTCCTTGAACTACTCTATTGTTTTTGTGCGACGTTTTTGTTAGTCCTTGGGAGTTTACTTGCTTCGTAAACTACAAATCATCTTTTTTAAGTAAAGAACATCCTAACCAGTATAGAGGTGGCCATGCAAAAATGCCAACTCAGAAGGTTGATCATTGCTTTGTTCTGAGTCGTTTGATTATTAATTTCCTCAAACTAGTAGATAATTCCTCACGTAGAGCTTCCGAATTTCGTTCAGTACAACTTATCGGTATAAAGAACATCCTGATTAGCCGAAGAGGGGCTTTTAAATTCCATTGTATGAAAAGACGGCATAAGATTTGCCGATATTAGTTTACCTGTTACGTCAATGTAGTGTTCTGCCAGAGATAGCGTGGAGGGAAACACAGAACTCATGAAAAGACCAAACGCACCGCTACCAATCCATAACGCCAGGGAGAATTGGTGTAGATATAATATGAAGGAGATTGCTGTGAAGCATCCAAACTGCAAAGGAAAAAATGTATGCACTTGAGAATTTCATACTATCTCTCTTTGTGCCTACTTAGCCTTGATATGTAAGCTGTCCACTTGTATTGATCTAACTACCTCACTATGACTCTGAAATAAAGCCGAAATATTGTAACAATCTCTTCTTGCATTGTAACAAACTAAAACTTGGTTTTCAATAATGTTAACAATCCTCGTGCGCGTCTTGTTTATGTTATATTCAAAGTTGTCAGATGGTGCTTTTTTTTTGTGAATTTTTGTCCAAAGCAAAATTACTTTGACTTGAGATCCACCCAAACAGCAAAGCGCGTTGATTAAGTTGTTGATTAACTTTGCAATTCAGTTTGACTTTTTGAGACTCCTTTTGTTGCTTTAGTCAAGACATTAAATTTTAATTGCGCATGTGCATGGGGGTTGGCTCAGTAGTTCAAATATAGGATCAAAGGAGCGTGTACCACAAAGAAGGAATGCATAACTCTTATCACTTGGTTGGTTTTGGACGGGAAACAAACAGTAATGGACAGAAAACGTACGTCATATCTGTAAGGGATGTGGACCTAAGGTACACATTGGTGGCAAAACAAATGGAATCTTTGACGGACTTGGCTCATTATGGCGGGAAAATAATACAACCTGATCTGACTTACCAGATTTACGAAAAGCATTTTGTCGGGCACCAGGAATACAGAAACAAGGATGGAGATAAACCTTCCAACAGCGAACGAACACTGCAAATTACAAAAGAGAAATGATAAGAGCAACATCTGTAACTGAATATAGAGAAAATGAAGAGGATTCACACAAAATTAAAGTCGACAAGTCCGCGTTTTTCGTCTTACAAATTGCTAAGTTAGACGACTTTTGCTTAGGGCACCACCCTGTGGGAGAAGTTGCTGGAGTAATCGTAAGTGTTCGAAGTAATCTTTAATTGGTCAATAACAATCGGAGACACTTCAGCTGCTTTTACGAAGACTAGCTTAGAGCACCACGTTGACGAAGAAGTCGATGGAGTACTCGTAAGTGCTCGAGATACACTTTAATTGTTCGATAAGAATCGGAGACAGTTCGGTTGCTTTTACAAAGATTTGCCAAAAGAAACGGTTGTTGTTCTGAGTACTTGATAAACGTTTGTTCACTTACCCAGAATAAGGAATTAACATACGCAGCATGACTGGGTGATAAATGAATGTCACTTTTGACGGCATATGCGTACAGGTATCCACCATATGCGCCCTGAAACAGATAGAAACAAACTAGAATCTTATTCCGAAGAACACGTTAAATTAGAACAGGTTATTAGAACAGGTTATTATATGTAGAGGTTACTAACACATAAATGTTGCAGACAAGTCGATTTCACCTGGTTCTGTTGCACCCCACCCTTATGTCACACTTCAAATTGCGCACCCGTAGCGGCGTAAATTGAAAGTGTAGGAATCAGTGTTTCACTGCGCGCGGCAATATCTTGAATATACCTTTTTCGCATTGAAGAATGGAAGCACTACAGCGTGCTACTCCCGGTATGACTAACAAAGAGAGAGAAAAGTTCCCTCGCCAATTGAAACGAGCTGTTCACGTTACCTGCAATCCGTCAAACAGGAACAACAACAGGCCTGCTAGAAGAGTTACCAGCGGTATTTTGGCGGGAAGACTGCAGAACGATAGCCTGATTGAAGAATGGTCAGCGGCAGGCTTGAACACTTGGGGCAGATCTGGCAAAAAGTTATGGTTGCAGGTTGCGAAAATGTATTTTTCGTAAGATCAACAAATGTGGACAGAAAACACCAGTGGAGTGTAGACCTCCAGCCTCTTATTTTACTGAACAATGTCGACGTAAATTTAATACCGTCCACACGCACGCTGTCTACGTAATGCAATATTAATTCAAGCAAAATCAAACTATTGTTGAGCTTAGTGATCGGTTCCTTACCCTCGTTTTCTGTTTCATCTGCATTCCCAGCAGGCAAAGCGGCAAGAGTGACCACTCTTCCGGCGAAAATCTCGGGTGACCAGCGCCTGAGATATCGCTGTCTGTAGATAAGGTAAAATAAGCCCGACTGTACGGGCACCTGAGGAGAAAGTCAGAGTTTTCTCATTGGAATGTAAATTTCCTATAGACCAACGCCCTGACGAAAACACTAACGTTAGAAATCGTTACTTGCCGTGGGTTTAAAATAATGACTCGGCAACAAGCACACAAACCGAAATTAGAAGACAGATACAAACTGAAGAAAAGCTGTCAGTCAGAAAGTACACTAAACATAACACTAGTGTGGTAATGATATTTACTGCTATACATGAACGTATTCACAAGCAGTGGGTAAACAAACACTTGTTCACAGATATAGGCAGACATAGAAACTGACCTGATGTGCAATCGTCTAAGCGAACCCTGGACATTTCTTGAACTCTTTAATTTTCTGTTCTCAAGTTATTTATGTAATTACACCATGCACTGTACTTAACACGATTTTGACCTACTTTTGACCTTTCTATTTGCACCATGCATTGTACTTTAGATTATTTTGACCTGCAATCGCACCTCGCAATATTTCTTTTAACTTTTAACATTGGAATGATGGTAGTAACTTTGTAAAGTATTCTATACGTAGATGCAGCGCTATTAGCCGCGGTAGGCATACCGTACAAGGCACTTGATAATAATGGCGCGAAACAGACAACCCCAAGCAGTAGACAAACAGACATACTGACAGAAAAACAGGCATTCTGACCTGTAATAGAGCTATAAGCCAGTAGGCATACTGTACAAAAGACTTCGTGTGGTAATGGCGGGACACCTGTGACATAGTTTCATTTAATGCCGTCATGTTTACTTGCATGCCATCAATATTGTATTCCATAAGTCCTTCCAGTGTCGAGTTTTCAAGTGTCCAACCAAAGATATTGGTTTGGAAATGTCCGTCTGTACACGCACTGCGAAGAAACGGCTCTGCTATAACAGGGCTCACCAGGGCACCCAGGCCATAGAAGAAGTGTAGGGACTGGTGAGGAGAGAAGTAAGAAAACAAGCAACGAATCAACAAGTTAAAGACAAAGCCAAAGATGATTTTTCACATCTTAAAATGACCGCTGGACCAGTTAAACGTTTTGATTGCTAGATCATCGTGCATAATACAAGTGAGAACGTACCTGCAGTCTTGGTGCAACCTGTATATAAACAAAAGATATAGATAAGTAATTGAAAGGATAAAAAGTAGAGGAAGTCTCGATCAAGAATGAGTAGACACTCAGACTCGTACCCAGTCACTATTTACGTGTTTTTGGGGAGAGAAGATTGAATATTAGGGTACCCTTGCCATCATACCTCGCACGCTTTAATCCACCCTAATCCAGTCTTCTTCCTCCCTAAAACACGTAAATAGAGCCTGGGTACGAGTCTGGTAGACACTATGGTATTGAATAAAACGAAAAACAACATTTACTTGTCCAGGTGCATGCGGCGCAGTGACATTTTGGGAGAAAAGTCGATTTGGTTTTAATGACATATTGGTTATGTTGGTGTCTATTTGTTGAAAGGAGAAAATGGACGTCGACCACGTGTTTTTATGAGTGCTATATATCTACCAACCTTTTTGCCGTGTATCTTGATTAGAACGCTATTTGCGACAGTGTCAATCACTCCCATGTGGACTCCCAATAGGGCGAAAAACGCCAGCATTATCCCAAACACGTGACATACAGGGATTACAGCGAGGTAGATTGCCACAGATGTCACGCAATATAGCAAGATAATGTTGCAGTCGTACCTGAAATATATAGGTAAGCAAATTCAAGTTTTACTTCAGGGGTTGGTATCTCATATTGTTGTTTAGCAATTGAGCAGGCGTCTTCTCTCCGTCTTTTTTATAGGGGATGTTTGCACCCGGCTAATTTCGTGCCCATATCTCTACAGGCTAATTGCATCACTGTTCTTTTATTGGTTTACTTGTTTTCGTTCCTTTGAATTATCATATTTTTTGCGACTTATACCGATTACAAGCTTTGTTTCGAGTTGTTATTTTAAAATTAATTTTATTATTATTATTGGCCAGGTAATGTGACATTTGTCAGGTTCAAAGAACAATAGAATACTGCACCGATCTTACTGTTCAGGTGAATGACGTTTTATGCCCGGGGGGGGGGGGAGGAAGGGACTCTCATCATTTAAAACGGTCGGTGACGCTCGTCGCAGAATGTGAATTAAAGCCCTGAAGGAGACCAATCTGTGACTCGAGCTTTATTTAAACCCCTAAAGATACTACTTTAAAACGGACATGACGGTGTTTTTTATTTCTTCGAGTGTAACCAAAAGAATATGATCATAATCTCTTTGTGTAATCCGAAAAATATTTGTGTTTCGTCATGATTTACACCCTTAAGCGAGACGATGAGCATCCTCGACCTTTTCACATGGGATACCCTTCCCCGGCTTGTTTTCCTTCTGTTGATTTTTTCTGCGCTTTATGCCAATTACAAGTTTTGTTTCCAGTTATTGGTCAGATAATTTGACATCTGGCAGTCTCTGGAATGGAATACTACACTGATCTTACTGCGGGTCAGGTGACTGACATATACTGTTACGTTAACTATACACTGCGCGGGGACATTTTGGGTTTACCAAGTCATTCAAAATCGTTAACTTGGAAAAGACTTACAGTGACATGACACAAACTAAATGAATTTTCCGGTTTTTCATGATGAGTTAATCTCTAGCGCCTAATCTTTCTTTAGATAAGTAACGCTCTAGAGACAACTATTCATTGGCTTGTAAAAGAAATTCAATAGCTGGTGAGATAAAACTGGCTTAATTCGAAAAAATTTCATGATATGAGCATCTAAACCTATATATAACGTGATAATTTAACGCGAGAGAAATAATTACGATATTTACTTTTGCCTCCATGATGAAAAGGTTTGTTTCGTTTTTCGACTAAACTGGAGTAGACAAATAAAAAAATGTTATGTTAAACAGAAGAACGATCTCAATACGAAGCTGTGTTTCTATTTAGCAGTTAAAATATCATTAATATTTAACGATACGCCAATCAAATCTCAAAAAACAACGAATACACATACACTTACTGATATCAATTTTGCACGCAAGGCATTAACTAAATCAAAACGCATAGTCTTCTAAAGGGAAACTCTTTTTTTAGCGTATCTAAGCTGGACGTAATGTTCTTTCCTTTATTAACAATAGTTGCAGCGTTGCTGCAGTGTTGACAGTCGTATGCTAGATGCAGCAGACGCAACAGTTCTTTGAACATTACCCGGAGCTGGTGTTTGGTGTTTTTTCTATCCATATAAACTAAAGAAAAGCGGAAAATCGCACAGAATATAACTCTAAACAGCGAAAAACTTACACATTCTACATTTCATATTTGCTGTCATCTCTCCATGCTTTTGGCAAAACTCACTGTCTCATTCGGTAAAAGAAAATAATGCGATATGTTGATAAAATAAAACTACTTAAGAAATAATCAAAGATTACTCAAGACATTGATAATATCAAACATCTTAGCCATAGTGAAAAAAGGTCGTAATCTGGTATGAGCTTTATCCATTTTGATAGTTTGGTCGAATTTCACGTTGTCTCCATATTCTGAAGACGCAACAATCCTCTAAGCTCTGTACATGTGTTGACGAGTTCGTTTGCTTTCTTTTGTTTTAAGGTGGATTATAGACCGAAAAATCATTTTATTATTTGAACATAACTATTCAGTGTTCCGGTTTTACTAAACTCACGTGTCACTAGTGAAAGAATCTTTGATCGTTCCGAAGCAATTTTGTCAGTAAAAGTGCAGATCTGCGCGCTTTATTACATTCAGTACCTGTGAGACTTTAAGGATTTAATTGCTCAATACTTCTTAATCCGATATGTTGAAGAGGAAATTGTACAGTTGCGCTCAAGATTTTATCAAATTCCGCTTTCGCTCGCAAAGCAAAATAAAAAAAAAGTTACAAAACGTTTAAACCTTTGGTTATTTTGCCACCTTTAAATTGAGACCCCGAAACTATTACGGTTTAAGCACTATAGCTTACGTTAGAGAAAATATATCAAACTTCTTACCGGTCTGCCAAATAACCTCCTAAACTTGAACCAAAGAGCGCGCTTAAAGCCTGGGAGAAAAACACCCAGCTCATAACATTCAACGGCCGATTGGTAACACAGCCTAGTTCGAGTAATGTTGGTCCGATGACTGCGGCGGCCATTCCAAAAGTCCAGAAGGATCCACAGTAACATATTGTCGCCTTGACACTCTTAAGGAATTCTTCTTCGTTTCTGTAATCTTTCAATCTTGAGGTTGAAGAGTTGTCTCCCGCGCGGGAGCCTTTCTCGCGTTTGATCGTCGTTTCAAAAATACTTGGCACATCTCCTTTAAAAAAATTATCCAACATTTTTCGGAGCAAGTCGATAGGAATGTATAGTTTACTCCTGCTGCAAGAACCTGCGGATAAAACTTCAAGCGAATGCCTTCATTTTGATCTCAAAACGGACTGCATTTCTGAAAAATCACTTCTCTCCATTTTGTCTTGGGCTACGTTGCGCGAAACTGAAATTTATGTGCGTGACGTCACCATTGGGAGCGAAACAAATTCGTTCAAGAAAAACCAAAGCTTGCGACCAAAAATTTTTCAGTTCGCCGCCGGCAAACTTGTTATTTGCTCCCCTTTGTTCACTGATGAATATTCACTCTTGAGGACAAATCATTGTTTATTTTCCATCATTCTTGCTATTATAATAACTTTATTGTTCATCTCCATTTGACTAGCCTTAGATTTTTGTTTCGAAATTATTGTTCGCGACAAGATTCACGCATCAAAAATTCATGATGCAATGTTTTATTTATTTGTTAGGCTGAAGGTGTTTCTGTGCCTTCTAAATATTGCTCTATGTAGTTTGAAATATTTTGCATATAAAAAAAGAAAATATCGAAAAAAAGAAGCTGTCAGTTATTACAGAATGAGGCAGGCATGAAAATAATATTGTTGCAGGGTTAAGCATTGTCTAATGGTTTAGAACTTCTACTTTATGATCTAAAATGAATCTCTTATTTTTCCCTAGCATATTTGCTATTTAAGTTTCGCTTTCAACGTGGAAACTTTTCTAAGGTTTAAATCGTTTTTCATATGTAGAAAGGAAGAGCTTTTGCAGTTTAATTATTCAAAGTTCGCAATTAACCAGAATATTTCTTTGAGTCTAACTCGTGAAAGTTCTTAATTATTTAAAATATTCAAATTCAATGAAACCACAGTTTCTGTAAATCACGTTGCTAGTGCGCTGTGGGAGTCCTGCAATGCCTTGTGGTACCCTGTGGTGTAGTGTGGGATTTCTAGCCTGATCGAAGTCTGATCTATTGTCAGCGTTATAACTAAATTATCACCGCTTCCATCAAACCAAACTAGTAACATCGCTGGAAATCACTTTATGAATGGGAAACAAAAAGTGTTAGCGATATGTTCTATTCCTTCACACACAGAGTAGAAAATCTATCACCTACGAAGATCGAAGACACAATTCACGGAAAAAGATTTCTTTGCAAAAGTGATAAATCATCAACTACAAAAAAAATCGTCTTTCAAATTTCAATGCATTGTCAAAAACAATCATCAGCTTATAGTTTTCTTATCAGATAACAAGCAATCATCTGTTAAGTGCTGGAAATATAGCACCAACTCCTCAGAAGAAGTATTTAAAGAAACTCATGTTTTAAGAAGGGAGGGGAACTGACAGATCTCGCAACAGACGCAATGTGAAAATAGCGAAACAAAGTCGATGATGTTCATAAACGTAATGATGGAAAGAAAACCCTACAGTAGTGAAAGGTCTCAACTCTTGTGTCGCCTATTGAACGTGGCTCAGGAGGCCTAGCTTAAGTACTGATTCCAAAGCATGAGCTGACTAGGAGTATTACTATACTTCTCAAGCTTAAGTTTAAGCTAAATCTACGTCAGGCCAAACGGCCCATACAAGCAGAGCTTATCACGGTTTCTGTAGCATGAATTGACTGGCCATGAGAGTATTTCTACTCCCCCTTGGATGGGTTGTAAGTTCATCGCAAGGTTGGCTACCAGCATTAATTCACCGTCTCTCATTTACGCACCTAGGTGGAGACAGGGTTCGAACCGAAACCACTCGATCAGGAATGCAGTGCGCTAACCACTGCTCTTCATACTGATGGAGTTTTGGTCGCAACAGTTTTTCTTAGGTTGTCAGAATCTCAGTCTAATCCATGATGCTTTACGCACTCAATTTCGCTATGCGATGCTTTCTGAGATTAAAATGGTCCAGACCACGGAGAAACTATGGCATGTTGGTCGTTTCCCGTTGTCCCTCAAGCTTAACACTACCCCGATAGAGGGTAACAACGGGAGAGTCACGGTACTATTTTCCGTTATCTTAACTCTTCTACATTCCTCCAGAGACCTTCTATAAACGTTTCAAACCGCTAAGAGAGGTAATGTTAATGGCGACTAATAGTGAAGGGAAAAATCACTTTATCTAAAGTTTCCACGATACAATTACGAGGCCTGACCCAATTTGGCCAGCATTATTTATTTTGTGTCCTTTTACTGACCAGCTCGTTAACAAATATTTGCTAACAATATCTAGCTAGGTGTGTAATAGAATCATACTTAACTTCAATTGGTTCCCATGTCCCCTTAAATATACTTCGGTCAATATTTACACCACTGGTTGTCAGTTATTCAATAGCATGCGTATTTTAAAAACCAATGTCTTGACTTTTTAAAATTGAGATATTCCTCATAAAATGTTTGTCTCGTACCAGCTTTCTGTAACCAACTAACGTGCCTTTAAAATTCTGAAATGATTTCTTGGATTCTCAGGTCAACCAAAGGCGAACACGTACTGCAATAGTGGCAAGCGCGCGAAAATTAAAGTGGAATGCGAGCGCGGGAAAAATGCAACCATTGCGGGTAAAGGCAGGATGGTGACTGGTGGTACGCGGGAAATAAACCGCCGGTGTGGTAAGCGCGGGAAAAAATGTGACAGAGTTAAGCGCGGAAAACCTTAGCTTAGATAACCAAATCACAATTGTTTTGAGTTTCGTATCAGATCACCAAAACGACAGCATCTCTATCTAAATATAATTGGAAGTGTGGGAATGTTTCGGTAAACAAACCGCAACAACTTTTGGTTTTGGTATTGGCTTTGATGATATCTTTACTGTGATTGGCTACAGCACACTGCACAACAACCTCAACTCACAGAAGCCCAACTAAAATATAAAATTTCGAAAAATCATTAAAAAGCCACTCTAAAAGAACTCAGTCTGCTAATCTAATTATTTTAAAACACGTTCTAATGGCCTAGAACCGATGTTTGTTATCCCTGAATGTTCAGTTCAACTGTCTCTATTGGAGGACTGTCATCAGTTTTCACAGTAGGAGTGGGCTCGGGTGTTTGGGTTTGGTATGTAGGTTGATTAGCAGAGCTTGGAGGCGAACCGCACCAGACGAACCAGAAAAATCCAAGCCAGTCTGTGAAGAAAAGACGTACACAGTTACCTTTAGATTGAAGGATACCTTAAAATAATAGTTTATTGAGATAAAAAAAAAAAACCACTAAAGAGATAATAATTAACTATAAAGGGGCAAGGATGGTTAAGGATGGAGAAGATTCACACGGATTACAAATGACATACTTGGAAAATTTAGGCTAAATTTTTTAAGATGCGCAAACCAGGACGTAGCTACTTTGACGTTTAAGTCGTAAATCACTGTTCGAGTTTTTCAGAATCTACCTTAGAAGAAGAAAGTCTATCGTGGCAATCATTCAGTTGTTTGGTATCGGGAGCCGTGAAAATAAAACTTATTCAGCGAGAAGGTGATGTGCCGTTCTGTAAATTCCTCTTAAAGGCATATTCAAGAATTTCCGTTTCTTATCATTCAGTCACATGCAGTGCAGGCGCTCCACGAGTTGCCATATCTGCTTGACGTCATGTGCATCGTCATGTTGCCAGGCAACATCCCTTACTACAGTAAAAGCCGGTGTATCTCGAACATTAGTTGGACATTCATACAGAGTAAAGGGGATGGGGAATTCTTATGAAAATACTTTTTACTGTTCGTCACTCACCAGTCTCTGATCTTTCCGCTGACCGCAAAAGAATGAAGATCATCAGAGCCATGAAGCATGCGCAGAAGGCAATCGCCAGGAAACTAACAGGACCTAGTCTCTCAAATACCTAAAATGACATAATAAGTTGTTTTAGTTAAAACGGAATCCCGAAGACATCAGTGTCCAGATCAGGGCAGAGGGTTCACTCAACTTACTGTCTATGTAGAGATAATCTTTCATGCAGTCTCAAAGACGCGAAGACGATACCTTCTCTCCCCAACTGTTTTAAATAAATTTATATTTAGTATTATAGAAAAAGCATGATTATCACTTAAGAAAAATTTTCCACCTCATCTTGGTACGAGAATCCACATATTCCCCCTTCGAATTTCCTGTTGCTGTTGATTAACCAAGCTGCTCTTGTGAAACCGCAAACCGACCGAGAAACAACTAGAACAATTGAGAACTAGAATTACTCTGGTGGTGGTGGGGGTCAGGTGGGAGAAGGGGGTGGATCGCACACTCACCTGTCCGACTACCAGGGGCAGGATTAGTTCACCAAGGGCTGCGCTGACTATCATTACACTTGTCACTGGGGCTGTACAGCAAAAAAAAAAGAGGCATAGCTTTGCGTTACAAATGTGAAGATTTTCGATACAAATAAGAATATTAATAAGGAAAAGAAACTATGCTTCGACAGCTTCGTTTCACAGCTCAGCCAAATTGGGCTACTTTCAAACATGTCGATTCGTTGCTGCATGTAATAAGTGCTACTGTATAAAATAGTTTTGTTGCTTACCACAGTAGACTAGCACTTTAGCAACAGAAACTTTAGCAATATTAGAATTAATCCGTTCCGCTTTGAGCTACATGATAATGTCCGTTAGTAGAATTTCTGTTCCTAAGCAAGCAACGAAACCATTAATTTCTAACCTGTGAGGTCAATGTAGTACTCAGCGAGCGCAATGCTTGTTGGGAAGACGCTGCTCATGAATAGTCCAGCACCGCTGGTTCCCAACCATAATGCAGGCTCACTCTCTTCGAAAATCAACATGAAGAGAGTTGAAGAAAGGCAGCCAACCTGAAAAAGACGATATAAAAAGTCTTAAATGTGCATTCGAGCTCACGTTAAACATAAAACACTACAACAAGACTGTTTTGTAGTACAAAAGTAGGTATGTAACTAGCCTGCATTACTGAATTGCCGTTCCGAATAAACGACTAACCTCCAATCTTGTACATCTCCGTATTGCTAACGTTATTAAACTCCTCTCAGCTTTCCACTGCAAACTTAAACGAGCGTAATCGCTTTACAGACCCTATACGTGGATCTCGTGGGTCTTGCGTTTTCTTAACGCTCAATTTTGTTGTTGCGTTTGCTTCTGAGAGCGAATGGGCAAGAGCATGAAAATACGGACTAGCTGACTGGTGTCAAGTGGACTGGACTTCAGAGAAGTAAAGAGGGAAGACTTACCAGGTTTATCATCAACATGGTGGGAGGTTTGACGTACATTGCCACTGGAATGGACACAAATCGACCAACTGACAAAGAACCCTGAGATTATAGAATAAAAGCAAGAATTATTTTACAAGAAATAATTTGAAACATTGAAATACCGAAAAGAGGAATACCGTCTAGAGTTTATGGATTGGTGGCTAATTAAACAGAAAGAGTTGACATTGCTACGACTAAGCCTTGACAGGCTTCGTCCAGTTTTAACAAGGCTTGTATGTAACGTTTGCTGCCTAAGTAATTACAAATGTTGCCTAAGTGTTATTGAAAGAAGTTTACGTGACTAACTTACCCAAAATAGAGAGTTGAGATAAGCTGCGTGACTCGGCTTGATGTGCACAGCACCTTTCACTGCGTACGAGTACACATAAGCACCAAACGTGGCCTGGAATTTAAACGGAAAAAGGTTAGAGATGAGAATTCGAAAAGTTATGTTTTGAAAAGAAATTTCACTTCACATACCATCAGTCCATCGTACAGAAGCAGAATCAATGACGTCAGAACTGTAACAAGAACAACCCTCGGTTTTTGATCGTCACCGAAGACCTTAAGCCACGGGGGGTTTCCATTAAGGTACAAAGTCACCATGTGATGGTTATAACCTGAAGGAATTAATTAAAAATATCAAACTTGATGAGAGGGGCGGGTTTATTACAGAGATTGTCGTATGCATGCTAGTAGCTTTCTTACTGGCGACCTCGTTCCTGGTTCCTCGATCCCTTCATGACAAAGAAACCTAGGTGGGTTATTTTTGACTTGACCAATCAAATCAGAGAACTGAAGCGTGTGATTGATATGAAGGTTGATAAAAACCCACCAGAAGCATGCTGTCATGTTAACTGGGCACACTGCCCTCCCCGTCCCCTCACACGAACACTTGTCAGATTAAGAAGTCAAATCATGTCAAACAAAGCCTGAGCCTCCTAAGCAGTCTTTCTTTGGGTTCGCCACGAAATCTTTCCTAATTCATGACTAGCCCAAAGAGCGTTTGAAAATTACTTCAATTTAATTTCAAACCCATTTGAAATTTGTTTTCTTTGCCAGAGATCACAGCATCATTGCTAGGTGCTCATTGAAACAAAACCAAACGAACATTACTTTCACTTTAGAAGACACTTATTATAATTGAACATTAATAGAAGTTAACATGCATTTTTTTCTTTCCTATGTGATGTGTTAACATACCCGGATTATTGAGTCTCTGTTCATCATACATCTCATATTCGTATTTCTTGAGAGTTCCTGTGATTTTTGCCAACTTGCGCGTGAACATCAGCCACAGTAAACCAAATATTACTGGAAGCTATAAGACAGGAAATACTAAGTTGAATGTCTACTAACGGGCACTTTACCTAAGTAGACACTTTTTAACGAAGTCGCTTCAAAATAAAACTAAATATTAAAACCGATACTTAAGGCATATCACTTATTGCCGACTGCGTCATAACTGAGCACTCTATCTGGGACAGCCTCTCGTAAAAAAGCCAATCAACACTAAAAGAAAAATTCTCCCACCTACCTCGAGGTAAGCCCTATTCTGGCAGGCTAATCAGGCCTAATCAGGCTTTTTTTGAAAGGGAGCCGGAAGGAAATAAAATGCGGGGAGGAAGGGTATTATCGCAAGTTAGGTAAGTCCTATATGTTTAACCAACACTCACAAAGAGATACTGGATTTATGGCATGGGTACATGTTCTGTGCTTGATTAAAAAGATAATGGTTGATCTGGTTGTTTCTAGCCTAGTGATGAACATGAGTCGTTTTAACGATTATTATCGTAATTTCTGATCGATTGGAAAGTAACCGACTCGCGAATTCTTCGAATACTTAACGGGTGTCGTCGAGAACGTTACGAGATTTGCCGAACGTACTGCGTCGAGTCATACTCACGTGCAGCAGTGCTACAATCCAATAGGCCCACCGCACATGTGTATCACGGTGCATTTCCTCCTGTGTGTGGAAAATATGAGTTGAATTATCAATACCAGAAGTAGAATTGGCGTAGGGCCATTCATCGATGATAGTTGTGTAGTTCACTACCAGGACACAGCGACTCCGCAGAAAAGGTCTTGCTATCAGCGGGCTCAAGAATCCTCCAACGCCGTACGCGAAGTGAAGAGCCTGCGGGAAGTGATGGTACAATTGGTCAGCGGTAAAACAGTACAGCGACGACTCGCTTACCTTTACATAAAAATCTAAAATCCAACTTTTCCGGCATTCCTGACGTTTTTGAGCTTGCTTTGGACAGATTTCTCAAATTTATCACTAAAGGACTCCGTCTAATGAAAAAAGTTGGTCACGTGATTAAGCTGGAAGAGACTGTTGGTAATAATTCTTTTTGATTAAGAAGTTTTGATTTGGTAAAGGTCCTAAAAAAGGTTTTTGCAGAGTTCGTACGACGACGGAGAAACTTCACCCTGTCAATGCAGGTAAAAATACTCGCGAATCACAATTTAGAATTTCTGTATGTAACGCTAATGAACAGCAGGGTGGTTAGTTGGTTAAATGGCAGGGGTCTGTCCTGAAGGAAAATACTGATGCGCCCAACAGGAAAGTCAGCGCCTTGAACTGATAATCTTCCATGACTGACCAGGTGCGCTGCTGCAAGTTGCTTACGGTAAAATGTTTTCGTCGAAGTAGGAAGTTCCTGCAATGACTATTGTAAACCAAAAGCAGAGAAGTCAACGATTGGCCGTTTTTATACCAAACACGCATTGTCCGTCTGGCCGAACTAGGGCAAACATCTTTAGTTCGTCTGGTTATGCGTCTCTAGTATCATGAAGACGGGCACAAGACGCATTATGCATTGAGACAAACTATCCTTTGAAGTGCGTCGTTCAAGACGCATTTCGAAGGATAGTTCGCCTAGGCGCATAATACATCTTGTGACCGTCTCTATACTAGAGACGCATAACCAGACGACCCACAAATGTTGCCTAAGTTCGTGCAGATGATGATGCGTCTTCAGTAAGTATAAAAACGGCGAAGACGCATTATCCCTCTGGACCGATAACGCGTCCTGTAATATAAAAACGGCCATTGTACATTTCGCCAGCGATTGGAAATAAGCTAACACGAAAGCGTGGCAACAGCATGTTTTTTAATGGGAAAACAAACTAACAACTTGTAAAAGAGACACGGTTGCAACTTAGAGGGCATAAACATATCAGAATCTTACCTGCAAATACGGTGATACCTGCAAAAGGTAAACCAAATTGTTAATTTAGAGCAAACAGCCTTCTAGCATGAGCATCAACTTATGTTAAATGTACACATCCCGCACTTTTAATCTCGGCGCATTTTTGGTGACAGTTTTCCTGTTCCCACTCCAGTATGAAATACGTCTCGTACTTTTCATGGTCTCAATCTCTTTCCCAAGGTCTCTCTTCTTCCCAGCCCTAGAGTGAGAGGGAGACAGGGAAGTGAAGAAATGAGACCCTGGGAACGAGGTTTTAGTGGCCTTACCTGTTTGCCGTACATGCGTATTAGCTGCACTGTTGTGAACGTGTCGGTAGCGCCAAAACACCCGCCAAATATTCCCGCCAAAAACAGCATGATGATGAATATATGACTGAGTGGTATGGCAATGATGCACATGGCACTGAGGCCGAGTGCTATTGTCACCAGTACATTGGGATTAAAACTGTAGGAAAGAAAGAAAAACCGTTATACCTTATTAATTGTTTAAAAATATTCAAAAAATGTTCAAATGTTTTTGTTCCTAGTGGTGAATGTGCTTAGCTACTAGCTAGTTCACAGGCATACACTTAAACTGAAAGAAACAAATATATCAACTAAACACAATAGGCTTAAATAATCCCAACTTACGAGAGGCAGACCAGTTGGCTAATTTCAAGCCTGACCTAAATAATTTGAACTGGGGTCTACCGAGAAACAACTCCAGTTAAGTGGTCAGATCGGGACTTCAACCCGCCTCCGGATTTCAAGTCCGGCGCCCTAACCACTCGGCCACGCTGCCTGTTCGTGCCTCCTCACCCAGGCCTCAAATAGCATAGCATAGAAGTGTGGATTCAAGAAGTTACAAATTTGTTCACTGTCAGTGATAATTTCGTCGGACATCAACAAAAAGGAAAAAGGTTGCCAAGATTTTGTAAAAATTATACTGATTTTTTTTCTTTTAAAGTCGGTTTCTTTGAAAGGAAACTTACTTCTGAGTGACATTGGAGTGAGAGATTTCAAACTTTCAAAGATTTTTTGCAGTTGACAATGTTTAACTAAATAATGTGAAATGACCAAATTGTCTAATTCGACTATACGTTGATTAGCCTTATAATGTTATAGAAGACAAAAGAATGCCGAAGAAAACTTTTTTACTATTTCTTCATGATCATGCATTCGTTCGGTGTTCTTTTTTATATGAAAGAAATCAAAACAGTTAGAACTTGGTTGAATTTTGAAAAAAAAAATTTTGTTTACATAGTGGGGACTGCTTGCGTTTCAAACAGCGTGAAGCGTTATGAATTAAAAAACGCGAAATTGTCGGTTCTTATAATGGGCTATAAAGTGCTATGTTGTCTTATGCTGAGATATTTTCTCCTATTCTCTGGTATATGGCGCTACGTTGCGCTGCTTTCTGCTAGGTGTTCTTAGCTTGGGCTATAAAGTGCTGTGTTTTGTTATGCTGAGATATTTTCCCCTATTCTCTAACATGGCGCTACGTTGCGCTGTTTTCTCGTATGTGTTTTTAGCTTGGGCTATGAAGTGCTATGTTCTCTTATGCTGAGATATTTTCCCCTATTCTCTGATATATGGCGCTACGTTGCGCTGTTTTCTGCTAGGTGTTCTTAGCTTGGGCTATGAAGTGCTGTGTTGTGTTATGCTGAGATATTTCCCCCCATTCTCTGCTATGTTGCGCTACCTTGCGCTGTTTTCTCCTATGTGTTCTTAGGTTAGGCTATAAAGTGCTATGTTGTGTTATGCTGAGATATGTTCCCCTATTCTCTGATAAATGGCGCTACGTTGCGTTGTTTCTCCTATGTTTCAACAGAAAATCCTTTGTAATACTAACACCACCAGTATTTTTGATGAGGTGTCAAGTGCAACAATTAGCAATAGATGCAATTAACATTTTTGAACTACTTTGTGTTTGTACAAGGACGCACTGGTTAAGCAACACTTAGCAAGAAACATATATACTTGACAACACAATCGACATTAAGACGCTAATAAAGAATATTGTTTGTCTTTTGATTGTTTGAAGTAGATACGCGTTTTATTTCATAGCATGCAGGTCTGTCCTCGGACTGTTGCTTTTCAAGAAACATGGTATTAGATTTAAAAATTGTTTCTTTTTTTGTATCTTAAAGGCTAAAAATATTGAGGAATGAAAACTGAGGTTGCTCAGCAAAAATGTTCGAGACTGATTTAAGTAAACAGAACTTTTAATAATGGTATAAAATTATCTCTTGGTTTGTTTGTCTTTGCGGTGCAAGAACGAAAAGATTAGTTTTTCCTTCTATTGTCGCTTTTGTTTCTCAGTGGCAAATTGCCCCAGAAATCGTAAATTTTTAATTAGGAGCTGGAACTTTTTTGGATGAAACTAATCAGATATCATGTTTTGGCTTCCTATTATATTAAAATTCTGAAGATTTTTATTTCAAACGTTTCATGTCTTGTACAGGACAAAAGAACTCAAAAATTTACCGTGTTGTAGTCAGCTAAATCTTGTAATTTCTCTGATAAGCTGATACCAAAGAATAACCCTTGTACACTTTTTGGATAAGATTTTCGTGTAATGATTGTACCTTAGATATTTTATGACACAATGAAAATATTTGAAAATTAAAGTTGTTAATTATTAAAAAGTTTTGTTCACGTCTATGAAAAAAAACAGAAGTTTTCTGCCGCAAGTTTCGAAGGATAGTTCAGAATCGTAATGTAATTTAACTTGTTCGTCTTTGATGAAGCGTCCGTTAAAAATCCTTGTTGGAGTTTTCGTGACGTAATACCTTCTTAATCATGTTTCATTTTCTTGAGCCCCAAAGGCGATTTTGCACGCCACAAAATCCATTTGTTGAAGCAAATTATATCCTTCTCTATGATAAAAATTTAACAAAAATACATTGAACTACAAGACTTAGACTTGTATTTGAAGCTTGTAATGTTGAGGGTGGTATTACCATCAGGCTCGCGCAAGAAGAGTTATCATAAAACCGATATACAATTTCTTTTCGAATACCTTGACCATGCTTGACCACAAATACATAATTATGTATTTATTGCGATCCGAGAGACGGTCTGGAGTATTTGATTCGCGTACAAGAATTTCCAAGTATAAAATTAATTTTCAGAAACTATTTATCCCGACAGTCGTAGTTTTATTGCGAACTGTCACTACTTCGCTTCTATTCAGTCCAACTATGAAATTGACAATACTACCAAATTTTAATGCACTCTTTAGCCATGACAAAGTTTTTTCCTGCCAAAGCCGAATATTAGAAGTTAAAACAATTGTATGTGTACGGATATTTGACCTGCAAGATTTTCATCTCACTCTCGATACCTTCCGAAGCCAAACTTGCATGTTTTAGTAATTAAAATTTCCACTTTGTAATCCCGTGCATAACATAGTTTTAAATGAAGGCTTATACGGTTTCAGCGTACTTACCGATCTACTAGGTATCCACCCGAAGTTGATCCGAAGACGTTGCACAGATCGTGAACAAAAAATAACACGCTCATTATAGTTATGGATTTTCCTGTTAAACATTTAAGCTCCAGTAAAGTGGGACCTAAAATTTCATCTGACATTCCAAACACCATGAACACACCACAGTAACACAGAGTGGACTTCAGACTGTTTCTGTCTTCACCGAGTTTTTTCACTGTGATCAGAAATCGTTTCCATAATGACAAGTCCCTGTCTTTATCAAAGGCTCGTCGTTCTACGTCCTCCATGTCAAAGAGTGGCTCCTCTTCTTCACTAGATGAATCTAAACCTACTCTCATCTTGAAACGCTTTCTTGTTAGTCGCTGTAATGTTGAAGTATTCAATCCGTGACGAGCTCGCCCTTATGGTGAAGTCCTCGTCGATTTGATTAAAACGAGTTATGAAAATACTCTTAAAGCTACCTGGAGTAAATTTTGCCCTCAAGTAAGCGAGAAAAGTTAAAATTTTTACGGCTTATCTCCGTTTTCAGTTTTAAATATCTCTTGAAACGTTCCTTTCGTCTGTGACACCTGCTTTGGCGGTCAGCGATGAAACTTAAGTTATTTCCGTTGGTCGTTAGCGCAACACTGCGAAGCTCAGTTCTTCACGCCCAGATGTAAAACATTTTGGATTATCGTGAACTGTGATTGAAGCTTTCACTACACCTGTCGTAACTTGCGTTCGCTTTTCGTAATTTATTCAGCGCGGTTTTGAAAGAACTATCTGATTTAATCGCTACAGTGACAACCAATCAACTCAAAACTTGTGTGACAAAGGCTTATTTATGTTTAACGTGGGTTGTTAAAAGAAAATACTGAAAAAGTATCGACATGTTCAAAATTAAATCATGTGAACCATACCAAGTTTTATCAGTTGAAATTGCTATGCACTTGAATTTTTACTCTACTATTAAATGGCATATTTTTTTAGTTCTTATTTTAAAAGGTTATCTTTTGTGGTCTGCTTTGATTTATTAACAAAATTTGACTTAAGTGTCATGAAATTGCAGACGTTTACGTATACGTATTTTTATTTTATCACAAAAAGTGATTTTTTAAAATTCTTCCGACCATTGGCTCAAAAATCACCCTCATTTTATGTCACCCGAGGTGATCAACAACAATATCACTCAGCGCGTTGTCTCGGAAGTTTTTGTTACCTTTTAAAATAAATTAATTCAAATACTTAACGCGGTTCTATTTTTTCATGTAGACTTAATTTATAAAGTTAGTGAATTGTTAATAGAAGCACACCTCACAATTTAGCGGTTCCTGATGCACAAAACCAAATTTTTATTCACTAGAGGACGTTTATAAACCTTGAATATATAACTTGGCAAGTAAGTTAGAAAGTGTCAGTGGTCACCTTGAAGGCAACAAAATCATTTATTCTTATTATATTGCTAAACGTTCGGTGTGTTTAGAAATATCTTGTTAAGCCTCATGCCACAAAAATCGCCAATTCGAGTTAATCTTCCTTTCAAAACATCGCTAAAATTGAAGATGATTTAAGAGAAGTAACCCTTTTTATAGATTCGGAAAACAAAACCGACGGTGAAGTCCGTGGCTGATGTCACATTTTTTGAGTCTCCAATATTCAAAACTTCCGTTTACACTTCCATGGCTACAAATGTAAATTCTGTTTTCTAACCGTTATGCTCAACAGACCATGATAATTTTATTGCATTATAATGTTGTTATGCTAATTCCGCATGCTCGGACATTTAGAACAAGTTACTAAGCTTTCACTACTAAAAATGAAAAGGTTAAAAACTGGAAGATAATCCCACTGGAATTATTACTGGTGAAAATTGTTGTTTAGTAGTTTTCTTTGAATTTTTGTACTCTAGATAAGGTTATATTCAAAACCAAAGGGCCTGAATGAACCAACTTCACAGACAGTAACCACATGAAAGAACTGATCAATAGCTCTCTTATAAATGGTCACCCATTAGTGTTTTATTCACAAACTGAAAACTTAGAACCATTTTTAACTGAATTGACAGTTTACTCTAGGAGTAAAAAGAGTTAACGCAGGTCTCATTGAGATGCTGACTTACATGTAACCGAAAAATCCTGATCTTAATCAGTTAATAGGTTAAATACGAAACTAACTTCTGAACAATTCGGCCGTAACTTTTGGGGTATGGGAGTGGAAAGGGAATCAGCTGACCTCCATAGCTAACATATAACATGGTAAATGTTGAAGGTCTCAGAAATCGTGCAAAAAAGACTAAGGAAAGTTAAAAACCTCAGGTAAAAACAAGCAAAAATAGCCGAGAGTTGAGACGTGATGTTACATAGAATAATCACGTCGTAATAAGGAAGTCAAATATCTGTTGAATAAATTTGGGTCAGTCCATCCCTTTCGCACGATCACTAGTTAAAATAAAAACTCCAAGATAATCCATTTTTGGCTTTTTCAGAAGTAAGGAAGTATTTTGTGCTCTTCCTTGAAATAGCCAACACGGAAGAGTTTATTGTATCAGAATATAAGTGACAGACTACTTATTACTGAAGTAGTTTTCCATTATTCGCATGATAAATACTCAATAGCAACAACAGATGTAGATGGCATGTGTCACAATGGCTTCACGCACCCACTACAAGCCGAAGTCCAGCTATGACTTATTGCATGACAACAACCCAATGATTTCTTTCCAAAGTCGTCCGTGGTTTTCCGTATTAACCTCTAAATGCGTCGACAAGCAGACGTAATGTGCGACTCTAAAGGTGGGTGAAGTCCAATATCCCTTCATTAAACGATACTTGTCAATCTTAAGAGTGTTACAACAATAGATTCTTGAAAACCTTTCAATCCCACGTTTAACATATAAATTATGCTTATTACTATGTACATACGTTTTCATTGTTAGCTCTGAGAATTTTATCGTTTATCAATTCCTAATAATGATCAATGATTTGTTTCAACCTTTTGTTATGCCTGCTTGACTACATTTCGCTGTTTTGTCGTAAAAGTTGATGTTCACCTCATTTGTTTTAAGACCATTGATGCCGACCCATTCGTGGCTAACAATCACTTTTAATTTTTCCTGAAAAAAATTTCACGACAATAATTTTTACACCTTCATAGTGTAAAGTGCAAATGCAACTATGGTTACCTCAGGCTTGGACAGTAAACTGGAATAAATATCAGCTATTTTTGTTAGCTTACAACTGATCTCAGGAGAAACCGAAAATTAATCTCGGCGTGCTGAGTCATTAGGAAATTAAAAATCGGTTCATTAAGAATTCAATTTGATATTACTGAGTCAGTCTGAGTTAAAGAGGTAAAATAAAGCAATAGAATGCCACTTCAACAGTTATTTATGAGCCTTGTGAGTATTCAAAATCGCGTTTAAATAGACTGGAAGTAGACTATTGTTTGTGTCGTGTCATCGTGATTATAGTCGACCAATCAATTGATTTAACGTTGATGTCTACGTGCCGCTAATAATAGCTTCAGCAAATAAGGAAATGTTGGGATAGGACTACGTCCTGTAAATCACAGAGCATCATACCTTACCAAAACAACACAAAAGTGCGGCTTTCGCACATCACAAAAATATTCCTTCGCTTGTCGTTGAATAAATTGTTCCTACAGCTACCGCAAATCACAAACTTCCGGCTTTTCTCGGTTAATCACGTGATCAAAGACGGAAGTACGCCGAAGATAACAGACGTGCACTCTTCGGCGAGTTGCCGGTTTAGTAGTTTCGCCTCTAATGAAACCTGTGCGATTTAGAGATCAAACGGTAAGTAGATCGCATTTATACAGTTCTGCGAATTTCTTGCTGCACAAATAACCTGATGCAGTTATTAGTAAAAGGGAATGCTGATCGAATGGGTTATCGTTATATTTGATTCTTGTCACGACATGTAAATCATATTATGCCGTGATTGCAAATTATTTCCCGAGAATAGACTTCAGACATTTTAAAGTGAAACAAGTCGCCCCATCATCAGCTCCACGGGTTTCGAATCCGAGGAATTGGCGCTCTAGGGATATTCCTGAACATCAATGGTAAAACTCTTCAATTCGGTACAGTTCAATTTTCTACTGCTTGCATAACAATAACCTTATGTTATCAAATACATAAAAATAGATTAACAATGACTCGATATCCCTCAGTAATGAGATGATTCCTCAGCCCTTTTATTCATTTTCTGAGGGTTGAAGAATGAACTTATTTTTCAAGAGTTCGACACGCTCAGATAAAAGCACAGTTTAAGAGAAATGCTAAATTATATTCTAAATTTTGTCACGTTGTCTGCAGTTCTGACGGGAGCCTAAGAGGTCACTTTGTATAATAATGACCTCCATGTGATCTTCTTCTTAGAAAAGCAAAATGAAAGAACTGACTATTAGAACCCGCATGGCCATAATTTGTAATGAGCATTACCCTAGAACAAATCGCATCGTAAAATACAAATATCGTTTTTATTATATAATAAATTTCTTTCGTGCTCCTATTTATTTTGAATAGGAACATTTTTTTTCTTACTTTTCTTCTGCGCACATCCGGTATAATATAAAGTGTAGCTCTTTTGTAAAACTTACTTTATAGAAGAGCCGTCCCACTTGAGTTTAATAAATACAAGAGTTAAAATTGTAGTTGAATTTTAAGTAGTGAATTTTATTTTCTTCCACGATCAATGCGCCTAATCTGAGTGTGGTAGGAACGTTTATAGACGAAGACAGGAGCTTAAAGCTGACATGGACCATCATTTCATTTAATGACGACTAAAGGTGAAATCGCGATGGGAATATAAGAGAGAAAGGGAGAGCAAAATTACGGGCTTCTGATATTCGAAGGTCTCGACTGTATTTGACCGCAGCTTGGAGAGTTGAGGAGTCACTAATAATTTAAGTAATGTGAAAGCCAGAATGTGTTCCGGAAAAACGTAACATGTTCGCTTCTTACGTCTCAGTCGTAAGTGTTACATGTAGCATTTTAACCCCTGCCGGAAATTCTAATCTTAAAAATCAATATTACTCACTGACTGCATAGGCTTATGTCTTTGAATCAATGCTAGAAGGTCTGTGAATTACATGTAGATCACCCGCTGGAACCCTTTAAATAGACTGGGTACGACTTTAACAAATTCACATCAAAGGGTGCGTTCCTTTGGGGTGATCTGGATCAGGATCAGGGATCCAAGATCACTCGGATCATGATGCATCAAAGGAACCACTGAATCCGTGACCAGAGTGGGTTTGTCGGTTCCTTTAATGCACCATGATCGGTGTGATCTTGGATCACTAATCCTGATCCAGATCACACCAAAGGAACGCACCCAAAGTTTGGGACCTTGCTTGCGCTCGGTTAAACTCTTGTGATTCACGGATGAGTAAAGGTGTGACGGTATTACTCGGCGAGTTTCCCGATTCTTGGATATGACTAGTTTGATGGATAGGGAGGGCCTGTAATTGCCACGAGGAGGGAGGGCTGGTTCCCCGCCCTCTAGCTCTAAGCTTATAGAAAAGGGTTATCGAGCCAAGAACTGAAATGTTCCAGTCAGAAGGTGTTTAAAATCTGGGTCTTCCACCTTCTGGTAGTACCCTCAAATAATACTGGATAATACTGACTCTTTGTGAACTTTGGAGAAGTATGGAGGGCACGGTCACAGCCCATTTAATAAAGACGCATGGATTTGACTGACTACATTTTTGCCTATAGAACAAAGCGTCGACAAACATTATAAGCTCACATTAAATGGAAAGTAGTTTTTCTTGTCTTAAATCAAATTTGCGCATATGGACCCAGTTTCTGTTAAAATTGGCTGTAAAAGGAAATTTGAAGTTAAATTTGATAATTATAAACTGCCCTGTGTCCTACGTTTCTTGGCCAATATGTTAACGCTTGCGAACTCGTCACTAATTTCAGTCGCTGATAGTCAAGAAATTATACTATTGTGTAATTAATTCCTACGGCTATCAGAGAGACTCACTGCGCATGAGCAAGAGGGAGTATGCGCGGAAAACCTGAGGGAACCACTCGATTGTGTTCCAATGACGCGTTGAAGATGCAGCGTATTCTATCTCTCCAGCTTTACGCACAGTTCTATTACTTTTTTACTCCTCTTTTCACTGTGCGGTTGTATAAAACAGTCTATAACATAACTATATATCATCTGAATTTTCACACTCTGTTGCTTACACCGAAAAACGAACATACAACGACGAACTGCATCGACAACGAACTAATGGCCTTGAACTTGATGAGTCCGAGCCGATCTTTTATTAGCTGGAGGGAGTGAAAACAAAATTATGAACTCAAGCTTAGTTGAGGAAACAGCAGAAGATTTCGCAAGTAACGTGTTTGTTGCAACGTGCTATCAGTTAACAAAGGAGTAGGAAAGGGTGGAGAATAATGTAAGCAGAAGAAATGGGGATATGCAAAATCCTTCAACAAAATAAAATCATTTTTATTCAGAACTTTCAGCACCTACTAATGTTCGATTAATTAACTTTGTTCAGATGCCTTTTTTAACCGGAAAATCAGGAAATTTGTGGAACGTTTTGGAAAAAAAAAAAAAAAAAAATAGAAAAACCCCGGAAGTGAATGTTCTTCACTAGTTTAGCTGACCAGCTGATAAGAAAAGCGTCATCCTTTTTGCCTTTTTTTTTCAAGGTTTTCCTATAATTTCCTCGTTATTTCACAAAATTGAGAGCAATGATAGCAGTAAAGAACGTAACTCATACAAGTACTGTTGAAGAGGAACGAAACGTCGATGTTCAAATATCAGAAACCCGGAAATCAGTTTGCGTTCTCGGTTATCACATCAACTCGGAAATGTATGGCGTACTATGAGTAAGTGGCATGGTGAGGGCGAAAAGGAGGAACTGCCATCGTCTTGCAGGTGTTTTCTGAATAAATTTACAAATTTTGTCTTTTTTTAGCGAAGGAATACATAAGGAAATGAAACTGTATGTCTGAATAAGTAGTACTACGTGTTGTTCCATTCAGGTCATCGCTTACATGAGGTCAATATAAGACAGAAAGTGATCATTATAGCTTCGAGCAAAGGAGGAAGTCGTCATTTTGTTTGTAACCGCGTGAAACAGACAGAAAACATTTAGTTCGTTTATCCCTGTGTTCAGGTTTACACGTCAAAAAAGGCTCTCTTCAGGTAAAGTTATTCGGAGGACAAATTTCTGGTAAGCAACAATGCATTTGCAGTCTACTTCCTGCTTGAAGAAAGTTGACTCTAGTTTGTTCGCATGTACTATTTTGTTTATAAGAAAGCTTCGTCTTAAATCAGTATTTATGTGTTTAAGTTAACACAGCGTAGAGAAATCTGATAATTATTCTAGTTAACATAATTTCAAGCCTCCTTCGCCTTGGTACGCTACAAGAAATGTAGGTTTTGCTTCCCCCTTTTTTTCAGGCTACTTCAGTTCCGAAGGCGTTGTTTCATTCTGGAGTAGATTTTGTTAAAAGATACTCGGACATCCGACAAATCAACTGAACTATCCACACGATATCGTCTGTACTTTTTTGACGATCGCAAAATTGTACGATTTTTCCACTACGAAAGGTAAAGTTCTTAAAGAAACTCTACGCAGTGTGACAATTTGTCTGCCTTGCCTGATAGCTATAGATTTCCAGCCAAGCGGTCCTTTTTGTCATATTCACTCCGCAGTGAACACATTTCAACAAATACTTTAAACTGATTTGTAGATTATCTGATAACAATTATGTACAAAAGCTTTTTATTTTCATGAAGAATATGTGAAGTACACAGATGTTAGTATGGCAGAGTGATTCTATCCAATACATTCGTTGTCGCAATGAAATTAGCTTTGCGAAACTGAGTACTGCAGAGCACAACTAAAGATCTGTTAACAGTAGATCATCAATAAAGGATCTTTAGAACTAATGAATATTAAGAATCGATGCCTTCTAACAGAGCCTCAGCAAGCCAAAAATAAATAAAATTGTACTGTCGTAAATATCCTTCATTAATTACGAAAACAACTCATAGTCGATCAATGCAACCGGCCGTCTTCCACGTTGGACTATTTCCTCCAAATCAGCCCAAAGGTGTCCGGCCTTTATCAAAATCTGATCACGTAATTTTGGACAAGATACTTCACGCCGAATATGTCCACTTCCAAATGATCTTGACGAAAACAAGCACATCAGTTTGAGCATAATGTCCGGCAGAGCAAGTCAGCAGAAAAGGAAGTACCTTTTTTGACGCCATTTATTTTTTCTTACGGATCAGTGAGAAATTTGTTCGAACCTGAAAATTTGTCGTCAGAAACTTCCTCAGCATGGCGTAATCTGGTAGTAACTTCGTATTCGTACAGCAAACAAAAACAATTAAGTAAATTGAACAGAAGATTGCCGTACATGAATACGAAGAGTGATATTTAGTGATTTAAAACCCGAAAAGAAGAATTAGTGAGGCACAACCTGAGGATATTTAGGCTTCGATCAATAGAAAGTACTGCATTCCAATTACATTAAGTTGTTCTGATTCTACGTTTTTTTCAAAATATTAAGTCTTTACCGATTAAGAAAGGTTTGTCGAGAAGCCTTCAGTTTAAAGATCTGTGTTGAAAGATTCTCTTCGCCGTTGCTTCAGTCCTCTCGAAAACCATGTAATATTCTCAGATTAGATCGAAATGTCTTTTCTCGTCCGTTAGAAACTGAAGAAAAAAGACCAATCAAGGAGATTAATATTTAATATGAGGTGCTGGACTAGCGTTGTCACTTTTTATTGTGTAGCGTACAAAGCTTGCTTAAAATACGACTCTGGTGCGCACAACTTCATTTATTAGGACGGTACTTGGGTGTTAAAATATATTTATCCTCAAAGCGTAAATTCGACTCAAGACGAAAACCAAATAAATCGCAAAAAAAAAAAAATTGAATTGATGAAACAATTGCACAAGCATAAAAATAACGGAATCAAGCAGAAAAAATTTAATAAATTTATTACAACGCCTTACCGTGCATGCCTTGGTACACCATCCGGTTGGAGTATTCACCGATACCTTCCGCACCGCGTACGTATCCTCAAAAATTAGAAAGAAAAAGTTCATTTTGACGGCTCTTCCAGAACTAATAGCGTCCACATTTTATAGTGTTGAGGCCTTCACAACAAGTCATGTTTTTTAATCGTAATGCATCTTGAAGTAGACATCTATTTCCTTTCCTTCGAAGGAAAATACCAACCTTACGGTCTTGAAAAGAAGTTCGTCATGTTTGATCAATGCCGTGTGAGCTAATGAGCCTGTTGTCTTGGTAACCAAGTGAAATTAATACCCATTATCGCACTCGATTCACTCGTGTTCAAGTTGTGTCTGTTGAACTAGATTCTGGTCTTCGTATGTTTCTGTTGTCCGAATTATTCCATCTGGTGATGTTTGATTTTGTTCTTCACCCACCTAGTTTATTTTTTCATTGAGGGTTCCATTTCATCTATGATAAGCTGGCTGATGTAAGTGTTTGGTTTTCATGTTATTTTTTTTCACTGAGGATTGTCTTTTATGGTATCTCTGGTGATCTTATTTCTTGCTCTCAAGCTTTTTTCTTTCGTTGAGAGCTTTCATTTTATGGTCTGCCCTGTGATTTTAGTATTGCATTTAAGTATTGCATTTAACCTCTTTCTTTTACTGTGATTTTAGCTTCTGGTCTTCATTTCTTCCTTTCACTGAAGATTTCTTTACATGACCTGCTTGGCACTGTTAGGTCCTTCCTGGACGGTTCCTTTGTTTCGTTTCCTCTGAGAGTGCCATTCTGCGGTCTGCCGAAAGCCACATCTCGGTTGTCACTCTGTCTTTTGCATTTAACCTCCCATTTGTTTGCTTGTACGATGACCGAGGGTCTTGGTAGTATCTGTTCCTATTTTTAGGAGTATTTGTGGGTGTATGTTTCTTTTATTTCAATTTGTGGTCTGCCTAATAGTGGTTGTAAGTGTTAGTTTTAATCTTATCTGCTTCATTTGTTGGAAACTCCATTTCATGGTCTGCCTGGTGACATTGGTTTTTGGCTTGCATCTGTTTCTGGTCTGGCTGGACATGATAATGCTTCACTGGTACTCCTCATCTCTTTCTCACTCATAAGAATTCCTTGTCATCGTCTGCGTGAAGATGTTAGTGCCTTGTTTGTCTAAATCTGCTATTTTAGTATTTTTCTCAGTAAGGATTACTTTGCGTGGTCTACCTGGAGACAATAGTGCCTGGTTCTCAAGGATTCCATCACGTAGCCTGCCTGGAGATTGTCAATGCTTGCTCCTAATCTGTTTCCTTTAGGTGAGGATTCCATTTAATGGTCTCCGTGGCGATTATAGTGCCTGATCCTCAAGGATTCCATCTGGATCTGCCTGGAGAATCTTAATGCCTGTGCTCCATTTGGTTCCTTTTAGTGAAGATTCCACTTCATGGTCTGCCTGGAGATATTATTGCCTGGTCTACATCTTTTTCTTTTTAGTATTTGTTTTCAGTAAGGATACCTTTTGATGGTCTACTAGAGAGTGCCTGGTCCTCAAGGATTCCATTTCGTAGCCTGCTTGGAGACTTTTAATGATATGCTTACTGCTCATCTGATCCTGTTAGTGAGGATTCCATTCAATAGTCTGCCTGGAGATATTAGTGCCTTGTCAGCGTTTCATCAGTTTAGTATTTTTTTCAGTAAGGATTCCTTTTTATGGTCTGCCTGGGGATTGTAGTGCCTGATCCTCAAGGATGCTGCTCATCTGTTTCCTTTTAGCTGGATTGTTGATGGCCTTCATCGGTTGCCTGGAGATGTTAGTTCTTGGTCTCAAACTAAAGTTTAAATGCATTCCATGACCTTGTAATGAGGAATTCATTTTAAGGCTGTCTTGGTGATACAGCTAATAGTTTCATTTCATGGTTTGCCTGACAATGTTAGACCTCGGTCTTCTCTGGTTCTTTTTGGTAAGGATTCCATTTTGTGGCCTGGATGGCAAGTTTAGTTGAGGCCTCCTTTGCAGTGCTGCCTAAAACATCGTGCTTTGTTTCTGCTCTTTATTGGTTGTCTTTTTTCCCGGAGAGTATCAGTCAGTAACCTGTGTGGTGGTGTGAATCTATGCTTTCTTTCCTTTATTTCTGTCGTCGAAGATTCCATTTTATGGCCTGCCTGGCGGTGTTAATTCCTTGCCTTCATCTATTTGTTTATTTCAGAATTCTTCTAGAAGGGCTGCCTTATTTTGCAGTTTTTTTTCATTTAAGGCTTTCACTGGCATTCATAACCTGCTTGGTAGTAATGATCTTCATTAGTGACTGTGGTTGTGTTGTCGACGTGGTGATACATTTCCTGAAATGTTTTCTTAATGAGGATTGCATTTCATGAGCCTGCCTTTTAATCTTTGTTCTTGGTGTTTATGTGCTCCCTCTTTTATTAAGACCTGCTTGGTGACATAGTTTTTGAAATCTTTGTTAAAGGTTTCATTTCATGGTCTGCCTTTGATCTTAGCTCTTGGTCCTCATGGGCTTCTTCTTTCATTGAACCCTCCTAGGCGATGCCGTTCTCGAAATGTTTATGACGTGTTTCGTATATTGAAGTTTTCATTTCATGGTCTGGCTGGGGTTGTTGGCTCTTTTCATTCTCAGATTATCAGCCTACGTTCTGACCTAACCTGACTGATTTTGAGTAGCTTTCTTTGGGCAAAGGACGAGATTTTTAGGTCTGTAACGTCCTGTTTTTGGCTCTTTTACGTCCTATGTTCTTCTCCAAGAAATCAGGACTGATTAAAATAACAACAAACCTTCGTTAAACGATTCGCTTGCAGAAAAAAAAAAAAATTATAAATTCAGCATGGTAATATTTTTGGTGCCATCAATATTAATTTGGTGCCATCATTATTGATGTATTTTCATTAGTGATTACCCTCAGCTATTCTTAAATTTTGTTCGTAACTACAGTTGGCGACAAGAAAGAAACCTTAATTTAAGTTTTGGTTTTGTTGTCACCAAAAATAGGTGGAACCCTTAACCTCTAGTTCGTAAGAGGGATAACTACTTGTTTCTCCTTTCAATTTCCACACACGTTGGTAAAACAGACACGTGGAGAGTGATGAAATGTTTGGTAGGGAATATTGTTTTGGTGAGCCGTCAAATTTTCAGAACTAACATCAAAGTTTACGTCAGTGGTAAAAAGCAAGAGTTACATCTCTATAAACAAGACCTAATTTAATCATGGCACTAAATACAACGGTGTCGACTTCCGTTTTTATCATGGCTACTGGTGTAAAATTTGTATATTTAACTATATTCTTATAATCCTGATCTTCTTCTTCTTAAAAAAAAAATACTTTATTGTTCACATCTTCTTTCACTTTCGAATAACACCTCCATACAGAGGTGTACGTGAACACAGGCATATAAAAATAAACACAAAACACCATATAAGCAGATTTCTTTTTCTTTGTTTTCCGGCTCGTAACGTTTTGATATCAAGTTCTCAGTCTCAGCTAAACCGTTTCGTTCTTTCTGGCAATCACAGATATTTAGGGGAACATAATTAAGTATCAAGCCCGACAGGCATTAAACCTAAGTTAAACGAGCTGCGGGTGAATTTAACTGTGCTAGTTCGCTTGGACCTCGCTCTGTGCCTTTATACATCGATCGCACAACTATTCAGTGTATTGTTTCTTACACAGGAAGTAAGTTATCACACTACCGTAGGTAGGTCTGATCTCGAGAGTGAAGAATTAATCGTTGAAATTTCTACTCCGAACGTATTTCAAATTCGCCCTTTCTGCTGTGGTAACTTGGTTTTAACTCTGGACCAAAGCTAAACTCGATCATAATCGATGAATAATTTCGAGGGTACTTGGTTTAGCATCAAGGCAAGCCAAGATATGCAAGATTCAAAACATCATTTTATTTTTTGCTAAGGAACGTTCTTCCTGAACACTACAATACGATATTAACTTAGATTTAACTTGCATGTCAATTCAAGGCGATGAACCTACTGTTAATAGCACCTAAACTGATATATTTTTTCATAGACGCAATTGTAGAGCAGTAGTGTAATGATGGATTCAGTCATGATCTATTTATTCTATTTTGCTAATTGATTATATCATCTCCTGAAGAAAATTCATTCAACAAAGCCTATTCACATTAGCCTTATAGTTAAGGCTTGAAGCACTTGCCTTTAACAGTGTTGCATTAAGCTTGCTTATATAATTTTCCTATCGCTCGTTCAATCTTTGTCTAGTTGCTCTCATCAAAGGTTTTCTCTCTCCAGTGGTTAGCTTCTCGGTGCCTTTTTTTCTTATATCGAATCTGATAACTATTATGATTTCTTTCCTATTATTCTCATCGTCAATTCTTTTTAAAACGTTTGATTTGTCTCATTTTGTTTTTGCTGAGACACTGTTTCTCTTCAACTACTCCGTTTCAATGCCAGACGTTTGGTTAAGCTTCGTAACCATCAAAGACGATACTGATTGGCCAGTACAACACCTATTGTCTTCCACAACAAAAGATGCCTTGGCATCCGCTTAAAAACGAAAACGAACCAGGAGTTTTTGTCATCAAGGGAGGTTTTACAGTTTGGGAAATTTGCTCCACCCCCAACCAGGGGCAGAAGAGGCTTCCCTTGGTCTGGCCTCTCCTCGTTGACCAATCCAGCTAATCATGGTTAAACGTGTACAAGACTAACAACTTTGGATTTCTTAAAAGAAATGTAAACTTGCCGATAAGTATGAGCGCCTAGGGTGAAGAGACGTAATATAATGTTACATTTCTTAGGTCCAGTTCAGACGTCGTGCTTCTGTCGTGCCGAACTAAATTGCAATTAGGCTTGACTGTAGCAGGGCAGGAAAACAACTCTGATTCAGACGTCGTGCCAGAGTCGAACCAAATTCAGGATACACTGGTGCCTCGTAGCAATTCTCCTCCTAACTCCCCGTGGGAACGCAATCTCGCCTAAATACATTAATATAATTTATGAATTTTGTTTAACGCGGCAGAAGCACCACATTTGAATCACTGCCGTGCCAGAGTCGTGTAGCACGGCAGAGCTTGTCGAACTTAATTGCTTGCCGAACTTAATTCAAAAGTTTGATTCAGACGCCGTGCTTCTGCTGTGCTTTTGTCGAACTTAATTCCTGAATTTAGTTCGGCACGACAAAAGCACGACGTCTGAACTGGGCCTTAGTGTTTTTTCAGATCAATTTATCGAATCCACAAAGACCATGCACGAAGGAGGAAATTAAAGAGGGTGTACTCATGGGTGGGACGAGAAAAGAATTGACTGCAGTCTAATGCTTTTAATTTTTCAAATATCAAGTGACCTGGAAATGTTTATTCAAGTTCCTCTCTTTCTCAAAGTCCGACTACAACTATTTGGATCGGGTAGCAGCTCTCGCATGGTGTCACATGAATGGCTCGATACCCTTTGAGAAGACAATAGAACAAACAACAGAACCATTGCCCCCTGACCCCAAAACAATGACAGCTGCTACACTATGACAACAAATAGAATTACAAGCTTACGAGAGCTGTTACACTTCTGAACGATCTTCCTATTCTCAGATTGAGTCAAGGCACGGCTTGCCTGCTTTTTTTTTGTTACAAATCCTTGTAGTTTCCACGCGACAGAAAGCAACTCTATGTCGCACCAAGTGTTTTGATAAGGATGACTAAAGATGATTTGTTGATGTCCCGGTCAATAATTCACTTCATAGACTTCTTGTCCGTCATTTTTTATCAGCTATAAGTAACGAGTTCCTGATTTCTGTCATTTATAAACTGCCGTGCTATAACATTGAACCATTATGACTCCATTTCCTGTAATCAAAGTAAAACTATGCTTTCTGAACACTACTTGCTAAGAATAGAAGTCATCGCTGAATGCGTTTCATGCATACCAGTGATTTCGAAGCGTCCAGCGGCATTTCCGTTGGTTTGCTATTTCCCCATGGGTTATCATCCAGTTTCCACAAGTTATTTGAAAACAAAACTGGAGTGCGACAAGAAATCCAACTGCGGTGCTGTGAATGACAAATTTGTTAAATGCTGGACTCTTGGGTTAGAACTTGGCCGTGTGTGCCCCCGCATTTGACAAACTGCGACGCAGTGAAGTAGTACGTGGGTGAAAGAAATAGCCCTCTTAGATAATTTGACCTTCTTAATGGAAGGAAATTCAGTAAAAGCAAAACAATAATTTTCTTTTTTCTCAGCCAATATTTTTAGAGTCACACTGTATTGCAGTCCTGCCCAAGCTCCGCAAAGAAACAAAACGATCTTCTATCCACGCTTGACGAAGAATTCTGTGTTGGAAATTTTACAACAGAACGCTTGTTTCTTATGGCTTTAAACGGAGGTAGGTTATATATAAAGCTGCGTAGGATATGTAAAAATCTGTTTTAGCTGGAGTAGGTAAAAACAGAATATAGCTCTCTCTATTTTGTCTAAGCCTACATAAAAGGGTGGATGGTCAAACCGATAAGCTCGATTATTTCATGATTCAAGGTTTTCACAAACACACAAAAAAAATCAACAGAGTTGTACTGTTTTATTGTTGTACACTGGTACGTTGCCACTCGACTTTTAAATACAAATCAGTTCATAAATGTCTTCTTTCACATATATTCCATATTTACGATCCAGTGTACACTCCTATTAAAAAAAAAGCTGGGTTTTCCTCACGTAATAGAGAAAGAGCGAGCATATACTCATTCTTGCTGGGAATTACTGTAGACTCGATTAGACTTCGAAAGCCGAGCTCAGAAAGCGAAAAATGACTGGAACGCTCAAAACTAGAGTACCAAGAACGTGGTTTTAAGGAGCGCAAGCTTGACCTTCCCGCTAAGACAGTCCTACCACCACGAAGGACTTTGAGAAAGTTTAGGGATTGTAGACGTGTAAGAGCAAGAAGAACGATAGATTTTGTCAAGGGTACCGAAAAGATCGTTTGTGTAAAATATTTGTTCAAAAGGCCGTTATTCTCCTCCGGCCAGTTCTTTTAAAGAATTTTCGCTTTGAAAATCCTGATATAGAAAACATGATGGCTGTCATTTTCGGAGAGATGAAATTGCCGTTTTGCGTGCGGTAAAAAAGGTCACCTACGATTTTCCGAAACGCAACAGCTGCTCGAAAATTTTGATAATATGTTCCCTTAAAATGTCTTCTATTTTGATATTCAGCTATAAAAACGGAATAATTTGATATAAAACACCTACGATCAGAGGAGACGCGGGAAGATAAAATGGACTTCGCCGCGATCGTACTAGTATTATATTCTTGGCTTAGATCTTTCTATGTTGACATCGTCATGGATAAACAATGGAGTGGTATCAAATGTTCCTGCAGGAAATTAAAGCCAGCACACCTGCTTATTAAATGTCTTTGACGAGTATTTTAATGGCCGGACTTTACTGATGACACTGGAATCACGACGCTTTCCGTTTCTATTTTTGTTTGTCTTTTTGTTTGGCGTGGATCTGTCATGTCGAGAACTGTTTAACCATCTCACCGCCTGGCGCACGTTTGTCTCTCCTGACAACAACATCAGAATATCATGGAAACTTTGGCGCAAAAACATTGTTCTTTTTTACTCAAATGATAATAATTCTTGCAGTAATGGTTAATGAAATTGAAAAGCTATAAAGGTTCTTTCCTATAATTCTTAACTTCTGTAAATTGGTTACTCGTAGTTGACAGAAAAAGGAAAAAGAAACTGAAAGGAAAAAATTTACCCGCGGGTTATACTGAGTGCGCATTCGCAAGACTGTTCATCATTTTCCCGGAAGATTTTAGGCATAAATAACCGCTCAGTGACGTCATTCTGAATAAGACATTGAAAACACATCACGTTTCAAACAGACAAACGCGGTGTTTTTCTACGTTCATTACTGTGGCTTTTTAACGCTGGATTAACTAATGTTGATACAAACAGAACAAAAACAAACTTAGGTGAAATAACTATTGTATAAAGTGTCTATATCAACAGAGCTCAGCCGCCGGACAGAAATAGTGCTTTTGCCGCTTCGTTTTAAAAATGCGCAGAAAAAAAATACTCCGCAGGTAAATTTACGACGTTGTCAGGAAGCTAACTCGGACATGTCAATCGTGTTTTTCCTTTATTCATCACTGACAGATGCATGTGTGCGTGGGGGAAGTAAGTGAGCTCTTGATATTTTTGTTTAACTTCCTTTTAAGCCGCTTGCTACCGGTCATTTTCGTTAATGTTGTTTCCTCTCCATATCAATTTAAAGCGGGTTTATCGCTCCGTAGATGTTTGAGTGCTTTCTGATCTGAATTTCTTTTAACGAAAACCGTTTAGTACATAAACTACAGAAGCACAGTTTCAATGGAGGCGAATATGGCGTCCACATTAGGAAGAATTCCTTCAGGTGATTATTGCACAGAAAACTTTGAACGTTTTGAATTAGCATTCATTTTAAGGAATAATCATACGATACGAAAATGTTTAACAATCGCTTGATCTCAACAGTCCACCGTCGCCGATACTAAAATCTGTTGACTTTTTTCCTTCAACAAATAGTTTCTTACTACGGTTTTATAAGCATATGTCTACTATTTTATGCTATGGGTGCACGAGAAAGGAGAAGGTTATTCCTAATTTTTAGATCTTTAATCTTTAAATTATTCAAGTTAAAGATTAAACATTGCCTTTTTAGCGCTATGATTGTAGTACAACCGCTGGACATCTCCGCAGTGCTATCAGGATTTCGAAACTGCCTCTCATTTCATTTTCTCACTTTTATTGTGCTGGAATATTCACATTATAAGCTTCACCTCTACGCGCTTTCTGGGATGCCGTATTTGAAGTTAAAGTGGATTTCCACTGTCGCGTAATGTAAAATACGTAAATTTAAATGCGAAAAAAAGTTTTGCAATTGAAGTTTACTTTTGCGAAAAATTGAAAGTGGTTTTACTCTTTTAGTAAGCGCAGGCCGTTCACATCCTGTCCATGTTTATTTTAAGTGGAGTGGATTTAACACGCACGTAAAATTACTGAACAGCGGTATCTACCTTAATAAATATCCGAACAAAATCACAGAGGTGAAAGTCAAATTATTTCTGAGTCAGTTTCCGCAGGAAAACCGACGGAACTTGTTTTAAGGAATTAGAAAATTTCTTAACTCGTCGATCCTCGGTTTAGATATACAAAACACTGTGTATAGTTAGTACGTGACTCATGTTAAAAAGGATCTATTTTAAACTCTCTTACTGTCATACTAATCTGAAGTAATGTTTAAATACACGTAGAGGGGATACTTGTGCATGCAAATGCGTCATACATCTTAAGGGTCGATTTAGAAGGTGTGATCAGTTGTGCGATTTTTACACGCGACCTGATTATTACACGACTTGGGTACCATAACAAGTCGCGAGTGTTATCATAAGCAAGTTGCGTAGGAAACCCCGAATTTACCTTTAAAGAAGCTACGTCACTCTTTGTGTATCATGAAAAGTTTAGCCTAAATTTTTCAAGTTCTTCGTTTGTAATCCGTGTTAATTTTCTCTATCCTTGACCATCCTTGTTCCTACATGGTTTATTATTATCTCTTTGGTGTTTTTCTATCTCAGTAAAATACTATTTCACGTTTCATTCAATTTAAAGGTGATTTTGCACGTGGCCAAAATGCAATGACTAAGCTCCTCTAGGTTGAGGGGAGTTTTGAAACCTTGTTTTTCGACTGTAAACCGTAAATTAAGTTTACGTCGCGCATCTTTTTTGGCGGGCATTTTGAACTGTAACACACACATGCTCTGCGGTCATGTTCTCGTCAATTTTAATTTCTGACTTCTTTGTATCACAACACTTGTAATGGCCCCCGGGGTCAGCCGTCCGTCCAGGCTAATCTTAACAACAGCGCTTTATGCCGAACATGTATGAAATGTGGCTTATTGACTACGAGTCTGTTCGGCCAAGATTGCAGGATATGGGCAAATTCCCTATTTGCATGTTTGTAGACCAAGTCACAACAGTAAACGGCTGGTAATCCCGAGCGGTCAAGATGGCTTCATAGCACAGCACAGAATTTGGTTCATCTTGCCTGCTCACGGAGCTATATAGCAGGCAATAATACATCTTTTTTTATTTTCAAATTGCAGTCGTGGATTCTTTCCCCAAGAAGCGTGGTATATCCCGCAGCGCTGTTCATTTGTGGGAATTTTTACTTGAACTTCTCGCTGATGAGCGTTATTCGTCTCTAATTATGTGGACAAAGCGAGAGAAAGGCGAGTTCAAACTTCGTAATCAGGAAGAAGTGGCCAAACGTTGGGGAGAGCTTAAACAGCGCCCGGGAATGAATTATGACAAGCTGAGTCGAGCGCTCAGATACTACTATCAAAAGAATATTATAAAGAAAGTAAGTGAATGAAATTCAGTGGAACCACTGTAAGAAGTAACTCCGAGGGCCCGGAGAACCATATGAAAGGTCGGAATCATGCTCGTCGGAAAATTTGAATTAAATCCCTGACGGAGACCACCCTGGGCGTGGCTCGAGATTTACTTTTATACTGATGCTACTTAAAACGGAATAGGCTCGATTATCTGCCGCTATTCAGGGAGGGAGCCCGCGCTAGTAGACCGGACTCTAGAGACCGGTGGAAATCGAGCTTAAAAACGGAAATAAGTGCGTTGTTTTAGTGTTATGTCTTCGAGTGCAGCCTAAAAGACACTTTGGCAGTTAAAAATAGCGACATAGTGGCGTTTCGTCAGCAACATCCTAAGTGAGACCAGAATCCTTGATTTATTTCCCCAAGCGAGACGACGAGCATCCTCAACCTTTTGATATGGGAGTCCTTCCCGCCCGGGAAGTAAATAAGTAAAGAAACGTTAACCTCAAGTGTCTTTGTTCATCCATAGCTACCCTCTTTGTTCTTTATCTCCTTTCTTTAAAAAAACTTTGACTATTTAAAAACCCTACCATCCTCTAAAAGCCGAACGAAATCCAAGACGAGAAAAACATGTACTTCTTTAAGACCAAACCTTTACCCTATTTCAGACTAAATGGGCTCAATAACCGACAGTAGGTATCCTTACTTTCAGACAGTCAAAAATGAAATTCTACCCGATACCAACGATGCGGTGCATCTTACATATCACATTGTATTTTAATGACAGGTCAGTGGTCAGCGGCTAGTGTACAAATTTGTTGATCTGCCGTATAATTACAAGCCGATAAAAAACCTTTACGACAGCGGCATCTTAGAAAGAGAGAACGACGTTCAAACTAAAGAAAAACAAGAAACGAGTTCTGGAAGACAGGAAACATTTTCTGGGAGACAAGAAGCATTCCAATTGATATCTCACCAAAGCTACATCAACAGCACCACCGTCCGAGAGTTCAAAACTCCTCAAGAGCCAATCAGAAGTCAGCATGTCATTCACGTGTCCCCCATTGCGAACGGATGTCATTGTAATGGAGTGAATCGCGGAGTCAGGCACATTTCAGTGCCTGTCATCATGAAGTGTGGTCACCCTTCAGCTCTACCACGTAAGACCGTCTCTACAGATGGCCAAGCTTTGGCATAAAGAGCGTTTCAGTTCAGCTTCATTTCCTTGTTATCTATTTTGTTCCTATGTTTTCCAAAAATATTGTAGCTAGACCAAAGTAATGTGTCACGCCAGCCTGATGGGTTTGATGATAAATAACTCGTTTGTTGCGCATGCGCAATTTGCAATTTACGAGTTAAAAAGTGTCACACCAAATACAGTAAAATGTTTACAATGTAGATTGTGTTCCTTTCACGATATTTTAAATGAATAGGTCACGCTATTTTCACGATTTTTACATGTCTTCCCTGACTACCATTGAAAGCAGAAGTGTATAATATTGATTAAATCATGCAATCTCAGAAATATTATTTAACAAACTGCCTAACAAAGAATAGATTAGTGTAGTCTGTCACTCCTTAAAATGGTGTATGGAGCTAACGAATAATTTCAAATGTTTAATTGTTTTTTGCTGTATTTGTATTTGAAAATTATAAATGATTACATCTAAAAAAGTAAACCAACAAAAACAAACAAAGATTATTTTAAGCTTGGTAGCTAGACGGCATCTTTGTACAAACTTTCCAAAATTTAAATCGATTTGTTTGTAACCTTTTAAAGCTTTGTCTAGTTTTAATTATTGATTAACACGTTGTGTTCTTGTGTAATTTTAGCTGATTATTCAGAACTTCATTTTCATTTAAAATTCATTTAGTTCATATGGGAAAAAAAAGATAACAAAATTCGTGACCAGTTTTATGATAATAATTAAGCCCTGTTAACTACCGCATCTTGTCGACGGACACCTCCCTAGCTCATGAGATCGCTTGCGTCAACACAGGAGATCCGGAGAAAATTAAAAACGCACCAATCAGCGGTCATTTTGGATTTGTGTTTGAATAAAACTCGGGCAGGGAAATCACGTGATTATCGTGACGTCATCGTTTTCAAAAAGCTGGCGTTTTCAAATTCCTTCGGGAAACCCATTCTCAATGTATGACGGTTTGAAGACCGTCTTCGAGAAGCTCCGTTTTCGTATCGGATTAGTGTGGACGGTAGGCCTAACCGTAGAAATAACGCTGCGTTTTCAAATTTCCCCGGCGTAGTGTGGACGGGGCGTAAGATTGGTGTGCACGCAATCTGCTAGTTGCTTGCAGCTGTGTAAACGGGAGCTGAGCTAAAATTAAATGGCTGCATTGTGCCGCAGAAATAGGTTTGCTTTTATTGGCTTATATGCTTTGACCAGAATATAAATGACTAAATAACCAAGCAATTAACATTTTCTTCCTCTTTTTCTGTATATTACAGCTTTGTGAAGCATGTTTTCGTTTCAGAAACTGATCAACGGATTTTTAACAGCTGGAAATTTTGAAAAGAGAACACGTTTTACCATTGATTTTTTTGACTTTCACGGTTCAAGTTTGAAGCACTGTCAAACTACTCGCAAAATAGAAGGGTGAAGCCTTTATATCTTTGAAATGCTTATGATGTATAGTGCCGCATAATAACATTTTAGTAATATATTAATCCTAGGGCTCATGAGCGTATTTAAAGTATCCAAGTATTTTGAAAAAAATTATTTCGATTTAAGATTAAAACTAGCTGATATTCTTGTGCGGGCAGATCCTTTTTCAATGTATGTTTTTTAATGAAGTGACACTTAAATAGGTGTTTCCTTGTAGAATTGAATGTATTTTAGCATTTTAGCAATAAACATATATTATTCGATGTATTTAAAGAAAATTGTCACCTAGAGATAATAAAGGAAGTATTTTTAAAAACTCAATGATTTTATTTTTAACTGAATTTAATTTAACTTTAAAGTCCTAGTTAATGTAAAACACGTCACATTTTAATGTTGAAGTAAAGTTCAGTTTTGGAGGAAGAAGGTAAATTCATTTTGTGCGGTCCCATGACGGCGTTTACTTCCCCACTTTTGCATTTCGGACCAAGAAGGTCAGGTGAGCTCTTCACCTATTTCTCTCTTTTCTCTCTTGCACTTAATTAACCCTAAAACCAATTCTGACTATTATAAAAACCATACGTCTTATTTCACTCATGTGAGCTCCCGCGTTAGGCTCACAATACACTGATACTATACAGCTTTTTGCGAGAGCATGAAAGGTACACGAAGCCTTTTCATCAACAACCCACGCATTGACGGTAATATTTTCACACATGAAACGTTGACGTTATACTCTTTTTCTGCTTGATCGAGATTCATTCTT